>Ga0209491_10001040_pt1 | contig 54931 bp, 27 predicted proteins | sample BON02_FD_187213 | JGI IMG/M metagenome (GOLD analysis project Ga0209491, IMG submission 187213) | Freshwater microbial communities from Lake Bonney liftoff mats and glacier meltwater in Antarctica - BON-02 (SPAdes) (version 2) | ecosystem: Environmental > Aquatic > Freshwater > Ice > Glacier...
ACCGCCCCCCCCCCCTCCCCCAAACCCCCGACAGGCGGCGGCGGTCGAGGCAGCCCTTCACGCAGCGGCGGCGGCCCAGCAGCAGCAGCAGGACCAGGAGCAGACGAGCGCCGGCGGCGCCTTTGACGACCTCGACACCGACCGCGCCACGCCGACGCCCTCGGCCAGCGCCATGGCCGCCACGGGCGGCGGCGGCGCGGGCGGCGCGGGCGGCGGCGGCGGCGGCAGCCGCGAGCGCTGGACGTCCGACGAGCACTCGCGCTTCGTCGAGGCGCTGCGGCTGTATGGGCGGCAGTGGAAGCGGGTCGAGGCGGCCGTCGCGACCAAGACGGGCGTGCAGATCCGCTCGCACGCCCAGAAGTTCTTCGCCAAGGTGGAGCGCGGGTCGGCGCCCGCGACCGAGATGATCGCGGTGCCGCCGCCGCGGCCCAAGCGCAAGCCGGGCCAGGGCCCGCGCAGCAGCGGCGGCGCGGCGGCCATGGCGGCGGCGGCGGCCGCGGCCGCGACGGCGGCGGCGGCGGGCGCGGCCTCGGGCGCGAGCCACCAGTTTGCCAGCCTGGCCAAGCGCGAGCCCGACTCGAGCCGCGCGGCCGGGCCGAGCATGGGCGAGGAGGAGAGCGGCATGGGCGAGCAGCAGCACCACCACAACCCCGCGCCGCGCCAACCCCAGCAGCAGCAGCAGCAGCAGTCGCTGCGCACGCCGCGCCCGCCGTCGGCAGCGGCGGCCATGCTGCCGCCGCCGCCGCCGCCGCAGCAGCAGCAGCTCGTCTCCGCGCCCACGCCCGCCTCCGTGCAGCAGCAGCCGTCGCAGCCGCAGCCGTCGCAGCAGCAGCAATCGCAGCAGCAGCAGAAGCCGCAGCAGCAGCAGCAGCAGCAGCAGCAGCAGCCGCAGCAGCAGCCGCAGCAGCCTCAGCCGCGCGCCCTGACCGAGTCGATCGCCGTCAACGTGGCGCGCGGCATGGCCCGCTGGGCGCGCGACCAGGTGGCCTCGGGCAACGGCGAGCACTTTTCCGGCAACGGCGGCAGCGGCCAGGTGCAGCAGGCGCAGATGCAGCTCGGAGGCGGCGAGGCGGTGAGCCGGGCAGTGGAGGCCGTCGCTGCGGCGGCGGCGGCCGCCGCCGCCGCCGCCGCCACGGCCGTCATCCAGGCCGCGGGCGAGGACGTGCAGCGGCGCCTGCTGGGCGCGGCGCTCTCCGCGCAGCAGGCGCAGCGGGCGGGGCAGCCGCTCGCGCCGGGCGTGCCGCAGCTCGGGCAGATGCTGGCGGCGCTGCTGGCCGGCGCGCCCGGCGCCTTTGCGCCGCCGCAGCAAATGCAGCAGCAGCAAATGCAGCAGCAGGGGCAGCAGGGGCCGCTGCTGCTGGACCAGCTGCTGGGCGCGCCGCAGTTCCAGCCGCAGGCGACGACCACGCTCGGCTCCGGGTGGGCGACCAACATGACGGGCGGCATGCCCGTGCGCCTGCTCCTGCAGCAGCAGCAGCAGCAGCAGTCTGCCATGCCGCCGCCGCCTCTCCCGCCGCACGCGGCGGCGGCCGCGGCGGCCGCGGCCGGCGGCCAGGCCAACAACCACCAGAACAACAACAACGACGGCAGCGGCGACTCGGGCGCGGGCATGGGCAACGCCGGCAGCACGCGCCCCTCGCGCGGCCCCCACCAGAACCGCAGCGGCAGCGGCGGCCGCGACAACGGCCCGCGCGGCGGCAGCGGCGGCGGCGGCACCGGCGGCGGCGGCAGCACCGCGCCCCACGTGGGCGCCGGCGGCGCTGCTGGCGCGGCCCCGCTCCCCCACCAGTCCGGCCACCGCGCCCTCGCGCCCGGAGGCTTCCGCGTGCCGCCGCCCGTGTCCGCCAGCGCGGGCTCGCGCGCCGCCGCCGCCCGCGGCAACCCCAACGGCGGCAGCAGCCGCGCGGCGGGCGCCAGCGCCTGCGGCGCCTTTGCGACGCCCCCGCCGCCGTCGCACATGCGCCAGCAGCAGCAGCAGGTCGGGCGCTCGGTCACCGGCGCCCCCCACGCCGTCGCCGTGCGCCAGGCCCTGCGCGCCATTGCCGCCGACTCGGGCGGCGGCGGCGGAGGCGGCGGCGCGGCGGACGCGCCTGGCGTCTACGGCCCCTCTTCCGCGGCGGCGGCGGGGTGCGGCGCCTCGACCGCCGTGGCAGCCGCGGCCGCCGCGGCCGCCGCCAGCGAGCTGCAGTCGCAGCTGGCGCTCATCCAGCTGCTGCCCATGCTGCAGACGGTCGCGTCCTCGGCCGGCTTCGGCCTGGGCGCCAACGCGACCGCCGCCGCCACGGCCGCAAACACGGCCGCGGCCGCCGTGGTGGAGGCGACGGCCGGCGGCGGCGCGCGCGGCGGCGGCGCGCTGCAGCAACAGCAGCAGCAGCAGCAGAGCCTGCAGCAAGAGCAGCAGCAGGCCGTGTGGCTGCAGCTGCAGCAGATCATGATGCAGCGCGGCCTGGCCGCGGCCGCCGTCGCCGCGACGCAGCAGCAGCAGCTGCCGCCCGCGCCGCCGCCCTCCTCGTTCAACGCCGCGCCGGCGCCGCCCGCCGCGGCCGGCGCCGCCGGCGCCGCCACTGCCGCGCGCAACGACAGCGCCGTCGCGGGCGCCATCCTTGGCGGCGGCACCTCCTCGAGCGAGGCCCTGCTCGGCCAGCTGCTGCTCGGCGGCGGCGGCGCGCGCATCCCCACTGCCAGCAGCGCGGGCGCGAGCCTGCGCGCCGGCGCCACGGCCGCCCAGGGTGGCGGCGGCAACGGCGGCAACGGCGGCGGCGGCGGCACCCTCGGGACGTCGGCGCCCCTCGTGCCGAGCCTGCAGCAGGCGATGCAGCAGCACATGCACCGCCGCCGCTCCAACGGCCTCGGTGCCGCCCCCGTCGGGGGCGGCGCCGCCCCTGGCGCCGACGACGCGTCAGACGCGCACGCCGGGGGCAACGCCAACGGCGGGGGCAGCGGCGGCAACGGCAGCGGCAACGGCGGCGGCGGCGGCGAGCAGCAGCCGTCGCTTGTCATGCAGCAGGCGATGCGCCAGGAGCAGCAGGCGCAGGCGGCCGCGGCGGTCACCGCCGCCGCCCAGGCGCAGGACCAGGTGGAGCGCGGCCAGCAGCAGGTGCGCGAGGAGGCGGCGGAGCAGGAGCACGGCTACCAGCAGCAGCACCAGCAGAAGAAGCAGCAGCAGCCGCAGCAGCAGCAGCAGCCGCAGCAGCAGCTGGCGGCGGGCAACAGCGGCGCCGTCGCCGCCGCCGCCGCCCGCCACCGCAACGCCCACGGCCTCCCGCCCTCCAACCAACCCCAGGGCAGTGCCGGGGGCAACCACGCGGGCATCAGCGACCTGCTCGGCAGCCGCTCGTACGGCATGGGCGCGGGCGGCGGCGGCAACGGAGGAGGCGGCGGCAACGGCGGCGCCGGCCCCTTCCACGGCTTTGCCGGCGGCTCGGCGGCGCAGGCGCGCGCGTGGGGCCGCAACGCGGCCCACCGCGCGCACGCGCACGCGGGCGGCGGCGGCGGCTGCAACGGGGGCGACGGCAGCGGCGGGAGCGGCGGCAACGGCGTCAGCGGGGGCGGCGGCGGCGGCAACGGCGGCGGGAGCGGCGACGGGCCCACCACCGCCGGCGCCGCCGCCCAGTGCCGTGGCGCCGGCGCCTCGGCGGCCGGCGGCGGCGCGGGCACGGGCACGGGCAACGGCTCGGGCGACCGCCTGCTGGCCTCGAGCCGCGTCAACAACAAGCAGTCGTCGCCGCCCGAGCAGACGCAGCAGCAGCAGCACCAGGCCGGCGCATCAGGCCCCCGGGCCGCCGCGCGCGCCGGGGCGGCCGTCGAGGGCGCGCCCGTCGCCGCCGCCGCCGCCACGGCGCGTGGCGGCGACGACGGGTCGGGCGGCAACGGCTCGGGCGGCCCCGCGGCCACCGACGCCGCCACCACCGGCGCCGCGACCGCCAGGCCGCGCCCGCTCTTGCCGCCGCCCCCGCCCCGCGCCACGGTCGGAGCAGGGCGCGTGGCCGCGGGCCAGCAGCAGAACCGCCCGGCCGCCGTCTTTTCCGCAGGCGTCGGCGGCGGCGGCGGCGGTGGCTGCTCTGGCGGCGCGGCGATGGCCGCCGCCGCCGCCGCGCGGGCCGTCCAGCGCGGCGACGGCGGCTTTGCCGTGCCCCTGCCCCCCCAGCTGTTTGCCCGGCGCGCGTCCGCCGGCGGCGCGGCAGCGCCCGGCGCGGCCGCCGCCGACGGGAGCGGCCGCAAGCGCCCGAACCTGGGCGCCGGCCAAGAGGACGAGGCCCCGCCGCGCCATCGCGCCCGCCACGAGGGCGACGGCGGGGCGGCCGACGGGGCAGGCGCCGACGCGGGCAGCGACGCGGCCGACGCCGACGCCGAGCGCACGGCGGAGGAGGGCCACGCCGGGGCGGTCGCCCCGCCGCAGCACCACCACCACCACCACCATCATCACCACCACCACCAGCAGCAGCAAACGCAGCAGCAGCAGGCGCAGCAGCAGCAGCAGCCGCAGCAGCAGCATCAGCAGTTGCGCCGCCGCCGCCGCCGCCGCATGCGTTCGCCCCACGCCCAGTCCGTCGGCAGCGGCGCCTCGTCCTCGGGCTTCATTGGCGACCGCGCGCCGGGGGCCGCCGAGGACGACGCGGCCGGCGGCCTCGGCGGCGGCGGCAACGGCGCCACCGCGGCCGCCTACGACCGCTACCGCTCAGTGGGCGGCGGCCGCGGCGTCGGCGGCACTGGCGACCGCGAGGAGTCGGCAGCCGCGGCCGACGAGGCGGCCGACGAGGCGGCCGCGGCGGCCGCCCCGCACGGCAGCGGCGGCAGCGGCGCCGGCGCGCGGCCGCGCGGCGCCGGCAACCGCGACGGCGGGGACGGGGACGGCAGCGGGGCCAGCCGCCCCGCGACCGCGACCGCGACCCCGGCCGGCGGCAGCGGCGCAGACGCGCAGCCGGGCGACGCCCACGCCCACGCCAACGCCGGCCGCCGCCCGCGGAGCGACGACGACGACGACGGCCGCCCGGGCGGCGCCGAAGGCGGCGGCAGCGGCGGCGCGGCCACCGCGCTCGCCGCCGACGGCGGCGCCGACGGCTCGCCCGGCGCCGCCGCCCAGCCCAAGGCGCCCGCTGCTGCGGCATCAGGCGGCGGCTGCGCCGGGGCCGCGGCCGGGGGCGGCGGCGAGACCGCGGCCGGGCCCTTGGTCGCCCGCCGCCGCTCGCGCCGCGCCGTCCGCATGCGCGTCGCGCGCCCCGACAGCGGCGGCGGCGACGCGGCCAGGGGAGGCGGTGGACCGCAGCAGCAGCAGCGGCGCGGCGGCGGCGCCCGGCGCAGCGGCGGCGGCTCGGCCGGCGGCACGTCCGGCGACGACGGCGGGTCGGTCCCCAGCGGCTCGACGACCAACAATGCCTCGGACGAAGGCTCCAACGAGCCGGGGAGCATGCCCCCGGCCGACGCGCAGGGCGGCGGCGGCGGCGCGCGCAAGCGCGGCAGCGGCGGCAACGGCAGCGGCGGCGGCGGCGGCGGCGGCAGCAAGCGCCACACCAAGGCCCAGCGCCCGGCGGCCGCCGCCGGCGCCGGCGCGGCGGCGGAGCAGCAGCAGCAGGATCCGCAGCAGCAGCAGGAGCAGGAGCAGGAGCAGCAGCAGCAGGAGCAGCAGCAGCAGCAGGAGGAGCCCGCCTTCCGCGAGGCGGGGCCCTCGCCCGCGCCGCGCAACCCCCACGAGCCGTCGCCCCCCCGCCAGCAGCAGCAGCAGCAGCAGCCCGCTGCGGCGGGCGCCGCCGCCGCGCCGCCGCCGCAGTGATCGCAGCGTCTCGCGCGTGCAGGCGCCCAACGCAACCGCAAGGGACCCCACGTCGGCGCACTAGAACGATTCGCCCGCCCTTCCGGTCCCGGCATCAAAGCACAGCAGCAGCCTTGACAAGAGAGCGCGCTGGCCGGGGCCTTTCCATTTTGTATTTTTGCTTTCTTCGTCGCCATCGTTGGCCCAATTCTTGATGTTGATTATATCGGTGTTGCGTCCACGCGCACAAAACACACACACCGCCCGGTCCCCCCGCTTGCTTTTCGAACCGTCTTTAATTTCCTTTTTTCCGTTGTGCGCGCAATCGCGATCCCAGAAAAAAACAAAAAAAGACCAACACCGAATCAACAGCGCGTTTTTCCGGGCGGCGCATTGCCCCCTCCCTCTTTTACAATTTTGATCACAGGCATGCAGCCCGCTCCAGCAGCGCCCATAGCAAAAGCAACACCAGCGTGTTATTATGTTTCCATCTGTCTCTCGGCGGCGCTCATTTTTCATCGCTACTTTTTCGTCTTCTTCGCCGCCGCCGCCGCCTTGCCGCCCGCCGCCGCCTTTGCCTTCTTGCCGCCCGCCGTCTTTGCCTTGCTTGCGCCCACCGTCGCCGCCGGTGCCGGCGCGCCACCCAGCCTGCAGCTGGCCTCGAGCGCGCGCGCCGCCGCCAGGGCCCGTGCCCGCAGCATGGGCGGCAGGGCCAGGCCCGCGCCCTTCACCGCTGCGCACTCGCCGGCGACCTCCGCCGCCTCGCGCCGCGCCGCCGCGCGAGCCTCGGCGGCCGCCGCCGACGCCGCCAGCGCGACGCCCTCGGGCAGCAGGGCGACGACGGCAGCGGACGTGGATGTGGCGGCACTCGCGCCCTTCTCCGAGCCGGCGGGGACCAGGACGACGCGCCCGCGGCCAGAGCCCTCGACCGGCACGACCATCAAGGCGCCGTTGCTGCCGCCGCCGCTGAGGCCGCCCTCGCCGCCGTCGCCGTCGCCGAGCACGAGGCGCGCGTACAGCCGGGCCTCGCCGCCGCTGCCGCCCCCGACGCCCATGACGCGCGCGCGGAGGCCCAAGGCCGGCAGCACCACCAGCTGGCCGGGCCGGACGCCCGAGCCGAGCGGGGGGGGAGCGAGGCGGACGAGCGCGGTCGCGAGGCCGGCGGCGGCGGGAGCGCCGCTCTTGTCGGTCAACGCCTTGCCCTTTTTGGCCGCCTTGCCGCCGCCCTTCTTTTTCTTCCCCCCGCCTTCTGCTGCGGCGGCGGTCTTGGCCATGGTACAGGTCCGGGTCTGGTCTCGATGTGTTTGTGTGGTGCCTTTTGTTAAGAGCCCGTCTACGAGAAGAGTTCACCCTCCGGTCGCTCTCGTTAAAGGCCGCCACAATTGGCCGCGCCGCCGCGTCCGCCGCCGCCGCCGCCGCTGTCCCCGCCGACGCGGCCATCCGCAAAACGGCTGCGCGATTCGACGCCCGGAGCGCCTCGTTCCGGCCTCCTGCATATTCGCCGCCGCCCGGGCCACTGCGACCGCCGCGTCAATCTCGTCGGCGTCCGCGGCGTGCATCGACCCCCCCCGGCGAGCTTTGACGTCCGGAGTAGCATCGTTGGAGCCCGTTTTCCCCGGCATCCCTCCCTCACGCCCAAAACCTTCACGCGCCGCCGAAAAGGACGGACCCCGTCGTGAAAAACCGACGCTGGCGCTCACATCTCCCAAACGAAAACAAAGCTCTTGCACACTTCTTCCAACAACCTCCCCCGAGAGGCAGCAGACGACCATGCTCACCCGCCAGGTCACCGCGCGCCCCGCGCGGGCCGCCATTGCCAAGGCTTCGTCGATCGCCAAGCGTGAGTTGTGATTTTGGGTTGCCATCCGTTTTCTTCCAATTCGAGGAGCGTGTCGAGCAGTTGGCCGCGCTCGGGGTGACTTCAAAGCGGTCGCATTGCCCCCGTCGCGCCCCTTGCCGACAGCGGGCCCACTCGAGGATGCACGGCTGGCGAAAGGGGCCGAGAGAGAGGCTCTGCCCTCGTCTGCAATCTCGTCTGAACGCGGGCACCCGCCAGGTGCCTCCCGCCCATCTCTCTGGGAGGATCAGCGGCGCGCGCCGGGGTCGCGTGTGTGCACACCACGGTCCCCCGCGGTTTGCCGCCCGCGCAGCGCCTCCGTCGCCCTCCCACGAGGAGAAGATCTCGCGTCGCGTCGCGCCCGCGAACAAACGCCGCACCCCGCGCGCGGGCGGTCGTCGTCCGCCAACGCCCTTGAAAAAGAACCTTGTCCCCCGCTCTCAAAAACAACGACACACACGACAGCCTCCCCTCCCCGCACCACCAGCGGGTCCCAGAAGCCGCTCCGAGCCGCGGGCGCCGCCTTTCTCGCCGCCGTCGCCCTGGCCCCCGCGCCCGCCGCCACCGCCGCCGACACCGCCGCCGCCGCCGCTGCCGCCGCTGCCGCCCCGGCCGCCGCCCCGTCGAGCGACGCCGCCGTCGACGCTGCCGTCTCGACCGCCGTCGAGGCCGTCCGGGCGGCCGGCGGCGTCGCCAAGACCGGCGCCGAGGTGCTCGCGGCGGGCTTCCGCGCCCTGCAGCAGGGGTACGAGGTCGCGCGCCCGGCCCTTGAGCAGGCGGCCGACCTGGCGGCCCCCGCCCTGCGGCAGGCGGCCGACCTTGCCGCGCCCGCGCTCAAGCAGGCGCCGGCGGCGCTCGGCGACGCTCTGGCGGCCGGCGCAAAGGCGACGGGCGTCGACGTCGACGCGCTCGGCGGCGCCGCGCGCGGGGCCGCGGGCCTGGCGAGCGCGGGCGCGGCCGCGGCCGCCCCGGCCGCCGGCAAGGTGGCGTCCTTTTTGGCGGACAAGGACCCCCTCACGCTCGGCGGGTATGCCCTCGCGGCGGCGGCCGCCTCGCTCGTCGCGCCGGCGCTGGCCGGCGCCCTCGCCGGCGGCCTCCGCGGCTACGCCGGCGACGTCACGCCCGTCCAGGCGCTCGACCTGCTGGCCACCGACGGCTCGGCCGTGCTGGTGGACGTGCGCACCGCGCGCGAGAAGGAGAGCGCGGGCGTGCCCGAGGTCGCGTCGTCGGCGTCGGGCCGCGTCGTCGAAGTGGAGTTTGCGGCGACGGGCGATCGCCGGCTGCGCGGCGCGCTGCGCGACCCCGCGGCCGTCGAGCTGCGCGTGACGGCGCTGCAGGTGGCGGCCCTGCGGCGCGTGCGCAAGGGGTCGCGCGTCATCCTGCTCGACCGCTCGGGAGGACAGGCCAGGGCGGTGGCGCGCGAGCTGGCGCGCATGGGGTTTGGCAGGGCGCTCGTCGTGCAGGGAGGCTTTGATGGGTGGGTGCGCTCGCGCTTGCTGGTCAAGCCCGCGGCGCCGTCGCCGTTTTCGTCGTCGTCGTCGCCGTCGTCGTCGTCCTCCTCGGGCCAGGGCCTGCTGCCGGCGGCGCTCGCGCGCACGGTCAGCACGCGGGCCGCGCCGGCGACGCGCAAGGCGCTGCCGGCGGGGCGGTAGCGCGGCGCGTCGGCCTTGCTCCTTCTTCTCTGCGTCTGTCGGGGGGAGAGAGAGAGAGAAGCGCGCAGCGCGACAGCGGCAGCAACGCGCGCGCGTCGTTATTATTTCTTTCCCCCTCTTGCCCGCCCTTTTGTCATCTTTTGGTCGGCGAAACAACCATTCCACCCCTCCCTGCTTTTTTTGATCTGGTCCCCTAAAATCAAAAATATATCAACATCACAATGGCCTCCGTCCCTTTCAAAACCATTCCATGTCTTCTGCCGCCGCCGCCGCTGCCGTCGCCGCCGTCGCCGCCGCCGCCTCCGCCCCTCGCCCCCCTCCTCCTCCCCCTCCCCCTTGCCCCGCCATCGCCGCCAGCGCGCCCGCCAGGCCCATCTCCCCCTCGAGCGCCGCGCGCGCCACCCCGAGCTCCCGCCGGTGCGTCGCCAGTGCGGCCTCGAGCTCCTCGCCCGGGGCGTGCGACTCGACGAGCGACGCCTCCCACTCCTCCGCCAGCAGCACGCGCGCGGCCAGGGTGCGCAGGCGGGGGGACAGCAGCCGGCGTAACTGCTCCTCGAGGCTGGTTCCGCCGCCTCCTCCTATCGCCGCCACCGCCGCCGCTGCCTCCCGGGGCGCGGCCGGGGGCGGCGGCCGCGACCGCCCGAGCCAAAACGTCGCGCACTCGCGCACTCTTCCCCCCGTGGCGGGAAGCACGCGGTGCGGCATGCGCGCGCTCGAGAAGAGCGCCAGCCTCCCCTCGAGCGGCGCGACGTCCACGGCCGAGCCCGCCGCCGGCGGCCGCAGCGGGAAGAGGCGCAGCTGCCCGCCGTGCGCCGCCGGGTCGTACCCTCGCGCGGGGGTCAGGTAGAGGATGGCCGTGACGAGGCGCCCGTCGCCGCCGCCGCCGGCGCCCTCGGCCGCGTCGCAGTGGACGGGGAAGCACCCGCCGCGCCCGTCGTTGCGCTGCAGCTTGACCGCCTGCGCGTCGAGGCGCAGCGGCGGGGGCGCGGCGCCGGCGTTGGCGTTGGCGGCGGCGGCGGCGGCGGCGGCGGCGGCGGCGGCTCGTCCTTCTGCGCTTCCTGCTGCTCGTCCTGCGACGAGAGACGCACCAGGAGCGCGGCCCGCGCCCGCTCGCGCCCGCGCCACCCGCCGCCGCTGCGCCCCGAGCGCGTCCGACAGGTGCACCGACAGCAGCGCCCGCAGCGCGCCGTCGTCTGCCAGCGCCGACCACAGCGGTAGGCGCTCGCGCGCCCCGGCGTCGAGCGTGGGCTCGGCCTCAAGGATGCCGGGCTTCCGCAGGAGCCTGGGCCCGGACGCGGGGTTGCCCGGGTCCAGGAAGTGGGTGCTGTTGGGCCGCAGAAAGGCGGGCGGCAATTTCTGAAACTCTCGCCGGAGGGCGGACGTGACGCCCGGAGAGAGCGCTCCGTCGACGACCGCCGCGCCGTTGGCGGCGAGGACGCTCGCCACCCGCGGGGTGATGGCGCGCTGGAGGTCGCGCGAGGCCTGGGCCACGATGGCGGCGGGCTCGTGCGCTGAAGCCGACGAGAAGAGTCGCTCATGGAGGCGCCGGAACCGAAGCAGGAGGGGGAGGGCGGGGGAGGAGGGTGCCATCTTCCACTCACTCACTCACTCACTCACTCACTGACGATGATTCAAGTGCGGCACACTCTTCCTGGCTGGTTTTCTCCCTCATCGGCGATCGCGCGAGCGTGTGCACACATCATTCGAGAGTGCGAACACCATGTGCATTGTGTAGTGGCAACGTTTTGCGCAACCGCCTTGCCATTGCCTCCTCCCCAACGCTCAAAACGAAGTGATCCGCCCTCCGCGCTGCCCCTTGGCCTCACTCGAGGAGGGAGCCGCGCCGAGGGGAGATCCCGACGCTGCCGACCCCGATGCTGCCCAGCCGGGCGCTCCTGCAGGCGCGCCGCCTGCTGCTGGCGGAGCTGCACCAGCAGGCGTCGGCGTCGTCGGCGGCGGCGTCGGCGGCGGCGCGAGCGCCAACGGCAGCGGCGGCGACCGCTGCGCGAGTAGCAGCGCCGGCGGCAGCACCCACCGCCCTCTCCCGACTGCCACGGGGGGGCGGCGGCGGCGGCGGAGCGACCTTCAGCGGCAGTCACCTGCCCGCGCGCGGAAACAGGGGCGCGGCCTCGAGCAGCAGCGGCGGTGGAAGCGGTGGCGGAAGCGGCGGCGGCGGCGGCGGCGGCGGCGGCTGGAGCGGTGGTGGCAACGGCGGGGGTGCCCCCCCGTCGCCCCTCCCTTCCCCCTTCGCATCCTACGCGCCCCCGCAGTCGCAGTCGCGATGGCAGCCGGCGGGACGAGGAGGCGGAGGCCTGCCCCCGCTTACAGCAGGAGGAGGAGGGGCGGGTGGCGCGCCGCCGCCGCAGGCCCAAGCAGCGGCGGCCGCTGCCGCCGCCGCCGCCGCGGCGGCGGCAGCGGCGGCCGGCGCTTCCTACTCGCCCGCCGCCGTCGCCGCCGCCGCAACTGGCTCGGCGCCCTTCCGCCCCTCGCGACTCTACCGTCAGCGCCAGGGCGTCGTGACGGGCGAGGCGGCCGTGTTCTGGGGCATCGTCGCCGCCAACCTATTGGGCGTCGTCGTGGCCAAGGAGGCGGTCGAGGGGAGCGGCGCCGCCGACGCCGACGCCGCCGCCGCCGACGCCGCCGCCGACGCCGCCGCCGCCCCGCCCGGCCAAACAACCCCCCGCGACGCCCTGCTCGACCACTTCCGCGCCAGCGTCGCGTCCCTCCGCGCGGGCCGCTGGCACACCTTGCTCACCAGCCCCCTGATCCACCTGTCCGCCGTGCACTGCGCCCTGAACCTGCTCCCGCTCGCGCTGTGCCGCCGCGCCGTGCCGCTGGCCGGGCGCGAGCTCTTTTCCATCTACGCCGCCGGCTGCGTGGCCGGCGCCGCCTCGCACGTGGCCTGGATGTGGCACGAGACCCGCGGCGCCCCCGACCCGCGCTTCGCCCTCAACACGCCCGCCTTCGTGGGCGCGTCCGGGGGCGCGGCGGCCGTGCTCGCGTGCCAGGCGGCGCTGGCGCCGGCCGCGCTCGCCGCGCTCGCCGGCGCCGTGCCCGTGCCCGTCGCCGCCGTCGCCTTCGGATTCGCGTGCGTCGGCGTGAAGGAGGCGCTCTACTCGGACGGGCCGCCCGCCAAGGTGGGCGGGGTGGTCGCGGGGGCGGTGGCGGCGTTGCTGATTAAGCGGCTGAGGGCCGGCGCTGGGGCGGGGGGGCGGCGGATGATGGGGCGAGGCGTGTAAAATCAGGAGATTTTTTGGTTTTGGCGGGGAGAGGGTGTGTTTGCGCGCCGTGCCGCCCCGCTTGCTGCTTCTTTCGCTCATTTCCACATCGCCCTTGCGCGTTTCGACGCTCACTTGTCACCGGTCGATGCAGGCTCGGGGAGTTACGACGCTTGTCGATCCAATCCTGGGCTGGCTGGCGGGCGCGCGCGCTCGGGAGGCGCGTGGGATTTGGACGCGTTTGGATCCTTCAGGTCCTCAGTTCGAGAACCTCTCTCTCCCTCCTCCTCCTCCTCTCCCTCCTTCCCTCCAACGAGCGCCCGCATAATCGTCCCAATCACAGCATCGACACACACACGACACATCACGCGCTCCGACCTGCTTTCTCACCGCCGTTGGTGCATGCGTGCCCTGAGGCGCGCCGTGGCGACGATGATGTTTCACACGACGAGCCGTCAGGTGGGTCGCCCCTCTCTCTCTCTCGTGCGCGCGCGCGCGCGCGTCGAATCGCAGCAGCAGCAGCAGCAGCACGTCCGCGTTCAGCTGACCATCAAACCGCCGAGTTCCCATCGCCCGCGACCCCCTCACAAACCCATCATGGAAACAAAAACACCAGGCCGCCGTCGCCGCCGCCTCGAGCGCCGGCCCGGCGGCAGCGGCGCCTGCCCTCCCTCGCGCGGCTGCGGCGGTCGCCGCGCGCGCCCTCCCCTCGCGCGGCGCCCGCCGCCTCGGAGCCGTCGCCGCCTCGGCCGTCCCGCACCAGCAGCAGCAGCGCGCGACGCGGCGCCCCGTTGCGGCGGCCGCCACGCCCGTCTTCCGCGCCTTTGCGACAAACACCACCGCCGCCCGCGCCGCCGCCGCCGAGGCGCCCCCGGCCGCCGCCGCCGCCGCCGGCGGCTCGGAGACCTACCAGTACCAGGCCGAGGTCGACCGCCTGATGGACATGATCGTCAACTCCCTCTACAGCAACCGCGACGTGTTCCTCCGCGAGCTCGTGTCCAACGCCTCGGACGCGCTCGACAAGCTCCGCTTCACTGCCGTGACCGACGCCGCCGCTATGGGCGCCGGCGGCGGCGACGCCCTGCGCGTGCGCGTCTCGGCCGACGCGGCCGCCGGCACCGTGACCATCGAGGACACGGGCGTCGGCATGACGCGCGAGCAGCTGCTGTCCAACCTGGGCACCATCGCGCGCTCGGGCACGCGCAAGTTCATGGAGTCGATGAAGGAGGCAAAGGGCGACTCGTCGCTGATCGGGCAGTTCGGCGTCGGTTTCTACTCTGCGTTTTTGGTGGCCGACCGCGTGACGGTGGTGACGCGGTCGTTCGAGGCCGAGCCGGGCGTGGGGTCGGGGGCGGGCGAGGCGCGCGGGTGGGTGTGGGAGGCGGCCGCGGGCAGCCACGAGTTCAAGGTGCGCGCGGCGGGCGACGCCGACGTGGCCGCGCCCGTGGCGGCGGCGGCGAGCGGCGGCGCCGATGCGGCGGCGGCGGCGGGCGGCCCGCTCGTGCGCGGCACGCGCATCGTCCTGCACCTCAAGGAGGACGCCAAGGAGATGGCCGACCCCGTGCGCCTCGCGCGCCTCATCCGCCAGTACAGCCAGTTCATCCAGTTTCCCATCCAGCTGTGGCAGGCCACGAAAGAGGCCCGCGCCGTCACGGACGAGCCGGCGACGGCCGAGCGCCAGAGGGCCGCCGACGAGGCCGCGGTCAAGGCCGGCGGCGACGCCAAGCCCGTGGCCGTCGAGCCCGTCACCCGGACCGACTACGTCGACGCGTGGGCGTGGCGCGTCCAGAACGACGACAAGCCGCTGTGGACGCGCAACCCCAAGGAGGTGTCGGAGGCGGACTACGCCGAGTTTTTCAAGGGCGCCTTTGGAGAGTTCCTCGACCCGCTGGCCCACGTGCATTTCAACGTCGAGGGGACGATCGAGTTCTCCTCCGTCCTGTTCATCCCCGGCATGGCCCCCTTCGACCAGGCCCAGGGCGGGCCCTCGGCCAAGTCGCGCAGCATCAAGCTCTACGTGCGCCGCGTCTTCATCTCGGACGAGTTTGACGACGACCTCATGCCCCGCTGGCTCTCGTTTGTCAAGGGCGTCGTCGATTCCGGCGACCTCCCGCTCAACGTCTCGCGCGAGATCCTGCAAGAGTCGCGCGTCGTGCGCGTCATCCGCAAGCAGCTCGTGCGCCGCGCCCTCGAGATGATGGACGACCTGGCCGGCAAGGAGGGCGGAGAGGACTACCGCACCTTCTGGGAGGCCTTTGGGCGGCAGGTGAAGATCGGCGCCATCGAGGACGTCGAAAACCGGCCGCGCCTCGCCAAGCTGCTCCGCTACCCTAGCTCCAAGGCGGCGGGCGGCGGATCCGGGTCGGGCGGCACAGACGTCTCTTCTGCTCCTTCGGGCCTGGTGTCGCTGGCCGACTACGTGGCCCGCATGAAGCCGGGCCAGCGGTCGATCTACTACATGGCCGCCGACAGCGTCGAGATCGCGGCGGCGGCGCCTTTTGTGGAGGGCCTGGTCTCCCGGGGTTACGAGGTGCTCTACCTGACCGAGCCGATCGACGAGGCCGTGGTGACCAACCTCGGCAAGTTCGACGGCAAGCACGACCTGGTCGACGTCACCAAGGAGGGGCTAGAGGTCGAGGGCGAGGGCGAGGAGGGGGGCGAGCAGGGGGAGAAGGAGGGCGACAAGGCGGAGGGCGCGGCGGCCAAGAAGGCCGAGCGCGAGGCGAGGAAAAAGGCGACCGAGGCCGAGTTTGCGCCGCTGACCGCGTTCTTAAAAGAGGCGCTCGGCGACCGCGTCGAGCGCGTCGCCGTCTCCTCGCGCCTGACCGACTCGCCCTGCGCCCTGGTCACCAGCAAGTTCGGCTGGTCGGCCAACATGGAGCGCATCATGCGGTCGCAGGCCATGGGCGACCCCCGCGCGATGGACTATATGCGCGGGCGCAAGATCCTAGAGGTGAATCCCGCGAGCGATGTGGTACAGGGGGTGCGCGCCCTGCTGGACGAGGGCGACGAGGCGCGCGCGCGCGACTGCGCCGAGCTGCTGTACGAGACCTCGCTGCTGACGAGCGGGTTTGCGCTGGACAACCCGCGCGACTACGCCAACAAGGTCTTCACGCTGATGAAGCTGGCGCTCGGCGCGGAGGGCGGCGGCGCGGGCGCGGGCGGCGGCGGCGGCGGCGGGCGAGAGGTGGTCGAGGCGTCGGCCGTCGTCGAGGGGGATGGCAAGTGAGGGTGTGTGGTGTCGTGGGTTGCGCGCGCCCATATGTTCGTCGTGCGTTTGCGTTTTTACTACTCATGTTTTTTTTTTTTGTAAAGCGTGCCTTGTTTTTTTTCCCGCGAGCGAGCGTGCGCGGCGTCGGGATCGTCTTTTTTCGAAACATAAACAACCGGTCAATGTGGGGAAGTCCGCGGGCGCCCAGGCCCTCCCTTGAGAGCCCTATTCAACGAGCAACGAAACGAAAAACAGAGGGGAGCAAGCGCCGTTTGTCACCCCCACTCACTCGACCAGAACCGCTTCCGCGTCAAGCCCGCCGCACCGCTCAATGTCGCGCCGCACCGCCCGCGTCGCGCGCGCCCCCAGGAAATTCTCCTGGTCGTACCCGAATACAACCTCCCACGCGCTGGCGTCGCCGTACAGCCGCACCAGGGGCAGCGCCACCTCGCGCACCGCCTGCGGGCCGTGCCGCGCGTCTTCCTTGACATGCAGCCGCCAGTAGCCGCCAAGAGCGCCCGCCGTCGCCATCCTGCGGCCGCCGCCGCCGCCCTCCGTCTCGGCGCGGTCGGCGGCGGCCGCGTAGGCCTCGTACGCCCAGGGCCCGTACAGCTCGAACGCCGCGAGCGCGCCGCAATAGCGCAGGATGTTGCGGCGACGCTCGGCCAGCAAAAAGTTGTGGTTGGTGGCGGCCAGCGCCTCCCACGGCGCCAGGTCGAGCCAGCGCTCGGCCGAGTCCTCCTCCCCGCCCGCGACGCCCCCCGCCTCGCCCCTGCCGCCCAGAATGCCGCACGCGCGCATCGCCGCCGCGTAGTACGACGAGTGCTTCTTGTCCAGGCGGCCGTTGCCGTACTCGTCCGCCAGGATCCGAAATACGGCTGAGGCCGCCGGGTGGCCCGTGCCCGCGCACACGCGAGACTGCCGCGACGCTTCGGTCAGGCCGTCGTGCGCGCCCGCGGCGAGCAGGTGGGCGTAGCCGTCGGGCGTGAGGCGGTCGCGCAGGGCCGCGAGGTCGGTCGAGAGCGCGGAGGCGGCGGAGGAGCCGCCGCCGCCGTCGGGCGCGGAGGGGCGGTAGCGGTCGCGCTCGAGGCGAGAGAGCAGCAGGCGCTCGGCAGCGGCCGCGGTTAGCGCGCGGTACCGGGCGAGCAGGGGGGACGAGGAGGAGGCGGAAGATGACGACGCGGGCGGGAACAACGAAACGTCGTCGTCCGCGCCGGCCGCCGCCGCCGCCGCGCCCATCTGCTGCGCCTCCTCCCACGCCTGCCACGGCACCTCGATCCGGTCGCGCAGCGCCAGCAGCCAGGGCGAGCGCTCGTTGCCGTACGTCTTTTCGAGCGGCGCGCCGTACCACACGTACGTCAGGCGATTGACGGCGTACAAGCAGCGCATGAGGAAGAGGCGCGCGGCGTCGGCCGCGTCGGCGTCGTCGGCCGCGGCGGCGGCGGCGGCGGCCGCGCCCGCGACGACGGCCTCGCCGGCCGCGGCCTCTTCGTCGGCGGTCGTGTGGAACGCCAGGGCCAGGGCGACGTCCACGGCGGTATCGACCGCCTCTACGGCGGAGCGGGTGGCGGCGCACGCTTCGGCCTCGGCCTGGGCCCCGTTGCCGTTGCTGTTGCCGTTGCCGTTGCCGTTGCTGCTGACGCGGCCGCCGCTCGGGATGGTGGTGGTCGCGCGGACGAGCAGCGGGTCGGCGATCAGGCGGGCCAGCGCGGCGTCAGCGTCGACAAAAGGGCGCAAGCGGGCGCGCGCGTGCGGCAGCGCCACGTCGACGAGGTGGCGGAGGGAGGAGGAGGAGGAGGAGGAGGAGGAGGAAGAGGCAGGGTTTTTTTTTGGCGATGAGGAGATGGCGCCAGAAGAGGAAGAGGAAGAGGCGGCGGCGACGGAACGCGGGCGGCGGCTGCTCGGGCGCGCTGCTTGGGCGCGCGCCGACGCCGCCTTGGAAAGGGTGGCGCGAGTTAGCAGCATCGTCGTCTCCTTTTCTGCGTTGTGTGTTTGTGTCTGCTTGCGTGAATGAAAACAAAAGAAAGGGTGTGTTTGATCAGCCGCGCCGCCGTCGCAGCCGCCGATCAGCCGCAGTCGCCGCAGCTGCCGTTGCCGAATGATGAAACGGCGCGCCCGCGAGAAGAAACAACGACACAAAACAAGTCGCCCGTTCTCTTTCTCCCTCTCTCTTTGCACAAATCTCTCACCACTTTGCGCACTCGAACGCGAAACATGGCCTCGTACATCTCGACGCGCCCGAGCGGCGGCGCCCTGCGCCCTCCGGCCTCCCCCTCGTCGTCAGCGGTCCGGTCGATGTCACCGCCGCCGCCGTCGAAAAAAACAACAGCCAAAGCGCTCGTCGACACCGGCAGCGCCTCGTCCATCCTCACCGCGGCCCCTCCTCCCAGCGGCGTCTTCGAGTGCAGCGAGGAGAGCGCCCTCTTCAGCCGCGGCGTCCGCCGCTTCCTCCAGCGCGAGGCCGGGGCGACAAAGGCGAAGGCGGCGGCGACGATCCGCGCCGAAGAATTCGGCGCCGGCGACGGGCAGCCCGTCCTCGCCGCCCTCTCTCACCTGAAACCGCCTTCTGCCGCCGTCGCCGTGCACGTCACCTCTTTCGACCTGTGCCCCGTCGCCGCCGCCTGCGCGCGCCGGAACGCGGCGTCCTTCCACTCGTCCTCGCTCCCCCACCGCTACGACGTGCGCTGTGGCGACTTTTTTTTGGCGGCGGCAGCGACGACCGCGACGGGCGACGGGCGGGATGCCGAAGAGGCGCCGCTCCTGCTGGCCAACCCGCCCTACGTCCCCGCCCCCTCTGCCGACGGCCTCCTGCTCCCCGGGCTCTTCGGCGGGCGCGACGGCGCCGACGTCACGCGCCGCCTCCTGGCGCTCCCCCGCTACCGCGGCGCGCTGCTGGTCGTCGCCGGCGTCGCCGCCCCCGAGTCCGTGCTCGAGGCCGCCCGAAGCAACGGCTTCCGCGTCGTCGCCTTTGAGGCGGAGCGCCTGCCGTTCGGGACGTACACGTCGCAGCCGACCGTCCGCGCGTGGATCGATCGGCTGGAGAGCGAGGGCGTGGCGCACACGCTGAGCGAGGACGGCGGCGGCTACGTTTGCGCGGCGGTCGAGTTCTCGCGCTGCGACGGCAGCGACGGCGACGGCGACAACAACGGCGACGGCGACGGCAATGGCAACGGCGACAGCGACGGGCGCTCAGCGGCGGCCGACGCCGTCGAGGCGCGGCTGCTGGAGGCGCTGACGGCCACGCGCTGGGATGGGGGCGCGATCTTCTGCGACTCTGCGTGAAGAATCATCACCAACCTGACCGATCAAATTGCTGGCAAAGCAAAGAGACGACTGCGGCGGCCCTTTGCCCCCCCCCCACCCCGGCAGAAGAACACGCTCGCCTGTCTCTGCATCCTTTTCGTTGCCGCTCATTTTTAGCACCAGGAACAAAGCGCATTCAATCCTCTTCAGTTGCCCCCCTTGGATGTAAGGACACTGATTTTGTACAGTGGAGTCATGGTGCAAAAAGCAACGGAGAGGGCGGGTGGGTGGGGGATGGGGTTGGGGCGATCGTTGGCGGTTTGCTCGGGGCCTCAGTCGGCGCCCTCTGCTGCTGCTGCTGCTGCTGCTGCTCTTTTTGTGTGTGGGGTTTCCCTTGCGCCTCTCCCTCTCTCGCTCTCTCGCGCTCTCTTGCTCCTTTCACCAAGGCTTGAGGCCGCCCGAGGTGAACGACGGCAGCGGGCGGCTCGTCTCGCTGCCCTTGCGCCCCCCCATGCCGCCGCCGCCGGCGCACGGCGGCCGCTCGCCCCCGCCGCCCGCCGCCGGCGCCAGCGCGCCCACGTTGCCCTGCGAGCGCGCGCGCGCCGAGGCCGGCGCCGCGCCCGCGGCCGACGGCGGCCCGGCCGATGGCAGCGCGAAGGGCGAGGCCGCCATCCCGCCGCCCCCGCCGCCCGGGAAGAGCCCGCGCAGGCCCGGCAGGCTCGCGCGCGCCGCGCCCGCGCGCGCCGTGCCGTGCCCGCCGCCGCGGCCGCCGCCGCCGTTGCCGCCGGCGGAGCCGCCGATGGGGATGATCTCCGCGGCGGCGCCGTCGCTCACGCGCCCGCCGACGGTGGGCCGGCCGCCCAGCAGGGAGTGGCCCATGCGGCGCAGGGCCGTGGCGGCGCCGCCCAGGCTGAAGAGGGGGACGGCGCGCGCCGTGTCGCCGTGGCGGCCGCCGCCGCCGCCCAGCGTGCCGCCAAACGACGGGACCGCCGCGTGGGTGCCGCCGCCGCCGCCCGCGGCCCCGAACGTGACGCCGCCGCTGCCGCCCGCGGCCCCGCCCGCGCTGCCGAGCATCAGCAGCGGGTGCGACCCGGTCCCCCCGCCGGCGGCGCCGCCAAAGGCGCCGCTGCCGAGGCCCTCGAACGCGTCGAGCGTCGGCGGGCCGCCGGCGGCGGACGCAGAGGCGGCGACGGCAGAGGCGGCGGCGGCTGCGGCAGAGGAGGCGGCGGCGGCCAACGCGGCGCCGGCCGAGGCAGGGGCGGAGGCGGCGCTGCCGCCGCTGGTGGTCGGCGCCAACCCCGGCCCGCTCGCCGCGCGCCCCGCGAGGCCGCACGCCTCTGACACGGCCGCGTACGCGTCCTCGCCCAGCAGCCTGGCGCGCGCCGCGTGCGCAAAGGCGGCCGCCGCCTCGTCGATGTCGGCGCCGAGCGCGAGGAACCCGCCCTCGCGCAGCAAAAAGAGCCGGCAGTCGGGGAATCGGCCGCCGCGCGCCGCGCCCTTTAGAAAGACCTCGACCACGGTGGGCACCTGCTCCGCGTGCGGGCCCGCGAGCGAGGGCGAGACGGGCACCCCCGCCAGCGCAGCGGCCGCCAGCGCGGGCTCGGGCACGGCGCCGCGCGCGACGAGCGCGACGGCGGGGACGCGGCGCCACCGGAACTCGTCGATGGCCTGCGGGCCGAGGGCCTTGCGCAGGACGCCGCCGAGGTCGCGCGGCAGGAGCGGGCAGGGGGGCGCGCCGGCGGGCGCCGGGGGCGCCACGGGCGCGAGCGGGCAGGGGGCGCAGCCGACGACGCCGAGGCCGCCGCCGCCCGGCGAGGAGGCATTGGTGGCCGCGGAGGAGCAGAAGAGGAGGTCGCTGCCGGCGCACGCCTTGGCGGCGGCGGGGTCGAGACGGCGGCCCTCCTGGCCGAGCGCGAGCTCGAAGTAGGGGCGCGTCACGGCGAGGCCGCCGACGGGCTGTTTTTTTTGTTTTGGGGTTCGCGTGTGGTTTATTTTGAGAGCGTCGTCGTGAGCGGGCGAGCGTGAGCGGCCTAGGCCTCTCTCCTTAAAAGCCTCCTGCTCTCTTTCTTTCTCTCTTTCTCGCGGCGACGTGATCCCGAGAGGCGCGCGCGCTCGAGCCGGTGCCAGCCGGCCGGCAAGGATCGGGCGGGCGCGCGCGCAGCGCGTGAGAAGCGAGGCGTCTCTTCCCCCGACACGGACGGAAGGAGGAGAAAGGAGGGAGGGCGTTTGCTTTTTTTGTGCGTGTGTCGCAAGGAGCTTCTGCTTCGGTTGTGCGCGCCTTGCGCCGCCGTCCAAGGCGTCTCACCTTGCCGTCCTCTCCCCGCAGCGTGAACCCGGACGCCTCGACCACCGCCAGCAGCTGCTGCAGCTTTGAGGAGAAGACGGCGGGCTCGGCCATTTTTTCGTCCTTTCGCCTTGCGGGAAAACTTTCGTGCGCGCTGTCGAGGGGGGAGTGGGACACGACTCTGGCAGCAAAGACCGCTACTGCTCTGCGAGAGCCGTGGTCGCGCTTGCGTAAGTGTGTCTTGGCTAAAAATGCAACAAGGAGACAAGGGGAATGGTTCCGGATTTAGCTCGCGGGGGACACTTTGCGCCGAGCCTTCTTGTTCGCTCCGGCGGCGGTCGGCGGCGGCGAGAGCAGGCGAGCCTCGCGTTGAGGCGTCTGCACCGCCGACTCGTGGGGATCTCGCCTTGCCCCAGCATCCGTGCGCCACACCTCCCTCCCCTTGCCCCAACTCGGACCATCACCATCTAGGCACCGTCGAACACACGGAGCGCGCGCGCGCGCGTACCACCAGCACCAACGACAGGAGGCGCTGCGGGCGCGGGAATCTCCCAATCGTACACGCGCAGTCGAGATGAGGGGCGCGCGGGGGTCGTGCCCCTCGACAAGCGGCAGCCGCAGGGGAGGCGTGCGGACATGCGCGGGGCCTGTGCTGGCCGCGCGCTGGCCGCTCGCGCGCGGCCTCAACCTGCGGCGCCGAGCTGGGCTCGGCGACGACGCCCCGGCGACGGCGACGGCGACGTCCCCCGAGCGGGCGCCGCCGACGCCGACGATACCACCCACCCCCGCTGCCGGCGCCTTTACCTTCCCGCCCATGGCGCCGCTCCCGCCCGGCGTCGAGCACCACTACCATCCCTACGGGCGCCACGGCGCCACCATCTCGTACTACTCGAGCGGCGCTGTGGACGGCGGCGGCCGCCGCCAAAGCGGCGGCAGCAAGGGTGCCGTAATTTTTGTTTCAGGTTTTGGCGTGGGCGGGTGGCATTACGAGCGCAACATGCCCGCGCTCGCGGCCGAGGGGTACAGCTGCTTCGCGCCGGACCTGCTCGGTCAGGGGCGCAGCTGGCCGGCGAGCCACCCCGGCGGCGGCGGCCTTGGGGGGAGCGCCAGCGGCGTCAAAGACAGCCACGATGGCGGCGCCGGAGAAGAGGAAGAGGCCGGCGACGACGCGCGCGTGCTGCGGTACTCGGTCGACGAGTGGGTCGAGCAGCTGCGCCGCTTCATCGTCGAGGTCGCCCTGCCCCGCAGCGGCGGCGGCGGCGGCGGCGGCGGCGAGGGCGGCGGCGGCGGCGGCGGCGGCGGCCGCGGCCGCATGCGGCCGGAAAAAGTGGTCGTCATCGGAAACTCGCTCGGCGGGTACCTGGCGGTGCAGATGGCCGCTCGCCACCCGGAGCTGGTGCGCGCGTTCGCTCTGCTCAACGCCACGCCCTTCTGGGCCTTCCAGAAGCGCGCGATGCTGGGCGGCGGCAACGGCGGCGGCGGCGGCGGCGGCGCGTTCGCGTGGCCGCCGCCCGCGCTGGACGGGCGCGTGCCGGCGCCGGCGCCCATCACTGGGGCCATCCGCCGCCTTTGGTGGGACGCGCTGCGCCGGCCTGACACGGTCGAGTCGCTACTGGGGCGGGTGTACGTCAACGGCGCCGCCTTCCGGGCGCGCCCCGAGGGGGGCGAGGAGGGGGTCGAGGGCGGCGGCGGCGGCGGCGGCGAGGGCGGCGGCGGCGGCGAGGGCGGCGAGGCGGGCGGCGGCCGCGGCGCCTCGTCCGTGGCCGCCCGCATCCTCGAGGCCACCGAGCACCCGCTCGCTGTCGACGCCTTCGTCTCCATCGCCCTGTCGCCCAAGCCGCCCGTCGACTTTGACGACGCCCTGGTCTCGGCGCCCGCGCGCCTCGCGCCCCTGCTGCTGCTCTACGGCGCGCGCGACCCCTGGGTCCACCCCTACTGGGCCAGGCGGGCGCGCCGCGTGCGGCCCGACGCGCCGCTGTGGCTGATCGAGGGCGCGGGACACTGCCCCGCGCACGAGGCGCCGTCGGCCGTCAACGCGGCGCTCGGGGCGTGGCTGGCGTGGCTGGAGCGCGGGGGCGGGTTCGTGGGCGCGGAGGGGTGCCCCGCGCCGCCGCTGGCCGTCGGCGAGGCGTGGCAATTCGAGGGGGGCACGGGCGGGTTTGAGGCGCCGACCGCCGTGCGGAGCGACCCGGGCGACCCGACGACGCTGCTCGGCAAGGTGGGGCGGGCGCTGACGCCGGCGCCGGCGGCGGCGCCGCCGCCGCCGCCGGCCCGCAGGCGAGCAGAGGGGGCTTGACCGCCGCCGATGGGGGCGCGCAAAGAGGACGCGGGCGCGCGCCGCCGCCGCCGCCGCCCCTCGGCCGGGGTCGCCGAGCGCGAACCGCGGCTGCGCGCCGCGGCCGCTCCTCTTTATGTTGCGTCCACCAATCGCTAGGGCGTCATCCCACAATCTTGCAACTAACACACGTCTCAACCATGGCGCAGCTCCTGCCGCAAGCCGCGCGCCTGGCGCTCCGGCGCGCGCTCGTCGCGGCGCAGGAGTCTCGAGACGCGGCCACAACGACCACCGCGCCCCTGTTTGGAGCGATCGCGGCGCGCCTGATGTCGACGGCCACGGCCACCAAGCCCGCGGACACGTCGACGTCGACCTCGGAGCTCAAGCAGGCGCTCAAGGCCAAGATCCCGGCGGAGCAGGTGCGCGCGCCATTGAGCCGCGATTGAAATTAGCATTCCACCGGGGACAAGAACAAAACCCCATCCACTCTCATCCGGAAACCCTTTTCTTCCCCCCCCCTTGAGAACCAACCCCCCCGTCGAAACGACGACAGGAGCGCCTCAAGGCGCTGAAGAAGAGCATCGGCGCCAAGGAGATCGGCAAGGTCACGGTCGACATGTGCATCGGCGGCATGCGCGGCATCCCGGTACGTCGGCGTCGTCGCCTGCGCTCTTCGATTCCGTCCCCCGCCGCGCGTGTTCGGCGACATCGACGCCGACCCTCCCGCTCCCCCTCTCTCCCCAATAAAAACCCCCAACCTGACAACAGGGCCTCTTCTGGGAAACGTCCCTCCTCGACCCGGACGAGGGCATCCGCTTCCGCGGCAAGACCATCCCCGAGCTGCAGGCGGCGCTGCCGGCCGCCCAGCCCGGCGGCGAGCCGCTGCCCGAGGGCCTCCTGTGGCTGCTGCTCACGGGCGACCTGCCCACCCCCGCCCAGGCCCGCTCAGTCACCGAGGACCTGCGCGCGCGCGCGACCCTGCCGCCGCACGTGGCGGCCACGCTGGCGGCCCTGCCTCCCGGCGCCCACCCGATGACCCAGCTGTGCAGCGCGGTGCTCGCGCTACAGCCGTCCTCCAAATTCGCCGCAGCCTACATGCGCGGGGTGCCGAAGTCCGCCTACTGGGAGCCTTTTTACGAGGACAGCCTCGACCTGATCGCCAAGCTCCCCGCCGTGGCCGCCCTCATCTACCGGCGCACGTACCACCCGGACGGACCTGCCGTGCCGGCGGACCCGGAGCTCGACTGGGCGGCCAACCTGGCGCACATGATGGGCCACGGGGACGCCGAGGGGAAGTTGGAGCTGATGCGTTTGTACCAAACAATCCACGCCGACCACGAGGGCGGAAACGTGAGCGCGCACGCCACGCACCTGGTCGGGTCGGCGCTGTCGGACCCGTACCTGTCCTACGTGGCGGGCATGGCGGGCCTCGCGGGCCCGCTGCACGGGCTGGCCAACCAGGAGGTGCTGACGTGGCTGCTGGGGGTGCGCGAGAAGGTCGGGGACGCGCCGACGCGGGACGAGCTGCGCACGTTCGTGCAGGACACCCTGAAATCCGGGCGGGTGGTGCCGGGCTACGGCCACGCGGTCCTGCGCAAGACCGACCCCCGGTACGCGTGCCAGCGCGCGTTCGCGCTCAAGCACCTGCCCACGGACCCGCTGTTCCGCCTGGTGTCGGACCTGTACGAGGTGGTGCCTCCCGTCCTGCTGGCTACCGGAAAGGTAAAAAACCCGTGGCCAAACGTGGACGCCCACTCGGGCGTCCTGCTGCGGCACTACGGCGTGACGGAGGCGTCCTTCTACACGGTGCTGTTCGCGGTGTCGCGCGCGCTGGGCGTGCTGGCGCAGGGCGTCTGGTCGCGCGCGCTTGGCCTGCCGATCGAGCGGCCCAAGTCGCTGACGTTCGCGGCGCTCGAGGCGGCGGCGGCAAAGGCGCCCTAGATGACGAGGTGTCGGCGGGGCGTGCGGGAGGTGTCGGCCTTGGAGTCGAAGGCAGGGGTTCGTTGTTTTTGTTGCGCAGCAGCTTGCTCTTGGGGTTTGTTTTATCGCGCTTTTTGTGTTTGCGCCGCGCGCGGGGGAAGGAGCGCTCGTTCGTCTCGGCTTTTCGCGAGCGGTGATCTCTCTCTTTTCGTTTCCTTTTCTCGTCGCGCGCCGCCCCTCCCTCCCCCCCGCCCCCATCCTTTGTACATGTATCGACTCGACGCAAAAAAGCCGAGGGTGTGTAGCCTCCCGTCCCCCATCTCTGAAAAAGGGTGCATCATGTGCGTCAATTTACTCTCGTGGTGCTAGAAATGAAAAAAGGCGCGCCCGGCGATCGCCCCGGGCCGTCGGCCCGAGCAAAACAAAAAACTAGAAGAAGAAAAAAATCATCTTAGCGCGACTTGGCCGCCTCCCCGCCCGCGCCCGCGACCGCCGCCGCCGTCGGAAGAGGAGGCGCACCGCGGCGCAGGTGCGCAAAGTGCGCCACCGTCCGCTCCAAGCCCTCCTGCACGCTCACGCGCGGCACGTAGTTCAACACGCGGCGCGCCTTGCCGCCGTCGAACGCGCGCGCGCGCGTCACGATGCGCACGCGAAACACAGTGAAGTCGGACGACACGCGCCACACGGGCGACAGCAGCGGGCGCACCACGTGCTCGAACAGCATGGCGAGGCCCAGCACGAGCCACAGGGGCAGGCGGCCGGACGGGCGGTCGTAGCCCAGCCCCTCCAGCAAGTCCCCCGTAAACTGCCAAAAGGGGACGGGCTCCTGGTTGGTGACGAAAAACGCCTCGCCCGCGGCGGGCGAGCCGACGTCCAGGCGCTCGGCGGCCAGCACGTGCGCCTGCGCCACGTTGCCCACGTACGTGAGGTCCCACAGGTTGCGCCCGCCGCCGATGACGAAGCGCATCTTCCCCGCGCGCGCCTGCCGCACCATCGTCGGCACCATGACCGTGTCGCCCTCGCCAAAGATGCCGCTCGGCCGCAGCGCGCACGTGGCCAGGCGCGCGTCGTTGGCGGCCAGGACGATGCGCTCGCCCTCGATCTTGGTCGCGGTGTAGTGGTCGTGCGGCCGCGGGCAGTACCCAACGGACGCCTCGTCCACCCCGTCGAGATCCTGCCCGGAAAAGACAACAGAGGCGGAGGAGGTGTACACGAGCCGGCGGACGCCCGCGTGGCGGCACGCCTCTACAACGTTGTAGGTGCCGCGCACGTTGACGCCGTCCATCAGCTCGCGGTCGAGCGCGTTCTCGCTCGTGGGCGTGGCCGTGGCCACGTGCACCACCATGTCGGCCCCCGCAACCGCCGCGACCACGTCCTCGGGCCGGCGGATGTCGCCGGTGAAGACCTTTTCGACGCCGGGGATCAACGGGTCGCGCAGGTCGAAGACGCGCACGCTGCGCGCAAAGCGGGGGTGTTCGAGCAGCTGCCGGACGATGTGGCGGCCGAGGAAGCCGGCGCCGCCGACCACGAGGACGACCTCCTGCGCGGCGGCCGGGGGCTCGGCGGGTGCGGCGGCGGCGGCCTTGGCGCGGTTTCCGCCTCCTCCGCCGCCCACGAGGTTGCGGAGAGCAGACATTATGCTCTGTCCTCTTGCCCGTGCTGCTGTTGTCGGCCTCAAGGGGGGTCGGTCGCTACTTTGCCGCTGCCGCGCTGCTGCTGCCGTCGGCGCTGCTGCCGCCGCCGCTGCGGGACCAGAAGCGCCTCTTTGGCTGCTCTGCTGGGGGCTGCGTGCCGTCCCGGCCGGCGCCGTCTGCCGCCGCTCCTGCTGCTGCTGCCGGCGCCGCCTTTGCCGCCGCCTTGCTGGCGTTGCCCGCGCGCGCGTCGGCGAGCGCGGCGTCGACGGCGCGCTCGAGCAGGTGCTCGCGGTAGGCGTCCTCGAGGGTCTGGAGCTGGCGGCCGTGATCGCCCTGCGGGTCGGACGCGGCGTTGGGAAACTGTTTTGTTTTAAGGATGAAGAGGGGGGGGGAGGGAGGGCGGGTGAGGGACGGGCCCGTCCAGACGTCGTCGTCGCGCGCGCGCCCCCAATCGCTGCCGCCGACGGGAGAAACGGAAAAAAAACACGACGCACCACGCGCTTGATGAACTCGAGCGTGGTCTGGTTGGAGCCGAGGCCGTAGCCCACGCCGACGGGGATGGTCAGGTAGATCGACCACTTGATGCGCTGCGGGTCGTTGTGTGTGAGGGAGGGCGCGGGGAGAGAGGGACGTTAGCACCAGGACCAGCAGCCCGGTTTTGCTGATCGATGGTCTTGTCCGTTCGCACCTCGAGGGTCAGTCTCGTGATCGTCATGTGCGGTCCTGGCACTCGTGCTCGATCTGGGACTGGTTCTTGTTGTGTGTGTGTGTTTGAGAGAGGAGGGAGAGTGAGGGAAGGGTGGGAGAGGGGCGCCTCTTATCTCCCAAACAGGAGGAGAGCACTCGTCCATGGCCACGCCACACACAACCAAACGCCACGACCACCAAACGCTACTACGATGCATTGAGATCGACCCCATCGCTAGAACGGAACCACTCGCCCGCCCCGAGAGAGCGAGACATAGACAGAGGCGCGGCGTTGGCGCACACACACCGCCATCACCCCTTCCTCCCCTTCTTTTTGTTTCGCAAGCGCGCCCTCTGCGCGCGCAGGCCCCTGGAGCATGTCGTTCACGGGCGGCGTCAAGGCCAAGCCGGCGGCGGGCGCGGTCAAGAAGCTGGTCATCAAGCCGCTCAAGCGTGAGTTTTGTTTTCGATTGCGCGCCGACGCGTTCGTCGGCGTCGCGACCGGCGCGCGTCGGCGTCGGCGTCGGCGTCGTCCGCCGAGATGGACACAAACTGGGCTCAACGCTCAACGTCGCCCCCTCCCAAGCAAAACCACCAAACCACCAAACCACCAAACAGTCAAGCCGCAGCTCCCGCCGGATTTTGAGGAGGCCACGTGGCGCGAGCTGTCCGAGGCGGTCGCCGCCGTGCTCGAGAAGCGGCCGATCGCCGGCGTCGCGCCGCCGCCTGCCAACGGCGGCGGGGACGCCGGCGCCGGCGCCGGCGCGCCGGCAACCGCAGCCGCGGCCGCGCCGCCGACCCTCCAGGCCCTTTACCGCGGCGTCGAGGACCTGTGCGCGCACCACGCCGAGGAGCGCCTGTACAAGCGCCTGATGGCGCAGCTGGACGCGCACATCGCGCGCGAGCTCGAGCGCCTGGACGCGCACGCGGCGGCCCTGCCGTCTGCGGCAGCACCGGCGGCAGAGGCAGCGACGTGCGCTGCCGCCGCCGACGACGAGGACGCCGCCACTGCCGCCTCGGCCCCGCTCTCGGCCCAGGCGTCCGAGGCCCTCGGCGCCTTCCTCGAAAAAGTCGACGTTTTCTGGCGCGACCTCTGCTCCCAGATGCTCCTCGTCCGCGCCATCTTCCTGCACCTCGACCGCACGTACGTCGTCCGGCGGCTGCCCGGGCTCGGCTCGCTGGTCGACGCCGCGCTGTCGCTCCTGCGCGCGCGCCTCGCCGGCCGGCCCCGGGTGCGCGCCCGCGCCGTCGACGGCGTGCTGGCCTTGGTCGCGCGCGAGCGCGCGGGCGAGGCGGCCGACCGCGCCCTCTGCGCGTCGCTGTGCCGCATGCTCGCCGAGCTGGGCCTGCACGGCGAGGCGCTGCGGCCGCCGCTGCTCGAGGCGACGCGCCGGCACTACCGCCGCGAGGGCGACCGGCTGCTGGCGGCGCTGCCCGCGCCGCAGTACCTGGCGCACTGCGACGCGCGCCTGGCGCAGGAGGCGGAGCGGTGCGCGGCGTGCTTGGACGCGGGGACGCTCGCGGGGGGCGGCGGCGGGGGGGCAGGAGGCGGAGGAGGGGGCGGCGGGACCGGCGGCGGCGCGGGCGGCGGCGGCTGCCGCGCGGCCGTCGTCGGCGTGGTCGAGCGGGAGCTCGTCTCCCGGCACGTGGGCGCCCTGCTGGAGCGCGGCCTGCCCGCCATGCTGGACGCGGGCGCCTCGGCGGACGTCGCGCGCCTGCGCCGCCTGTGCGCGCGCGTGGGCGCGACCGAGGCGCTGCGCGCCGCGTGGCGGGAGCGCGCGCGCGCTCGCGCGCACGCGATTGTTCACTCGTCGGCGGCGGCGGCGGCTCCGGCGGCGGCGGCGGCGGCAGGGGGCAACCAGGCCGCGGCTGCGGCGGCGGCCGCGGCGGCCGCGGAGGAGGAGCGCGACATGGTCCCTCGCCTCCTGGAGCTCAAGGGCAGGCTGGACCGCGTGCTGCGCGAGGCGCTGCAAGGCCGGCCGCTGGGCGTCGGGCACGGCGGCGGCGGCGGCGGCGGCGGCGCGGGAGGCGGCGGCGGCGGCGACGACCTCGCCGGCGTGCCCTTTGGCTGCACGCCGGCCGGGATGCTGTTCGCGCACGCGCTCAAGGACGCGATCGAGTCGGCGGTCAACTCGCGCCCGTCCAAGCCAGCCGAACTCGTGGCCAAGTACATGGACGCGCGGCTGCGGGGCGCGGGGGGCAGCAGCGGCGCGGCGGCAGCAGCAGCGGCGGCGGCGGCGGCGGCAGCAGCATCGGCGGCGGCATCAGCCGCGGCCTCGTCTGCGGCGGCCGCAGGAGGCGGCGACAGCGCCGGCGCCCTGGCCGCCCCTCCCCCGCCCCCCTCCGCGCCCCCGGCCCCCGCCGACGCCGACGAGGGCGACCTCGAGGCCGACCTCGACCGCGCCCTGGCCCTGTTCCGCCACATCCAGGGCAAGGACGTGTTCGAGGCGTTTTACAAGCGCGACCTGGCAAAGCGCCTCCTGCTCGGGCGCTCGGCCTCGGTCGACGCAGAGAAGGGCGTGCTGGCGCGCCTCAAGGCCGAGTGCGGCGCGCAGTTCACCAGCAAGCTCGAGGGGATGTTCCGGGACATGGAGCTGTCCAAGGAGGTGGTGGCGGGGTTCCGGCAGTGGCAGCAGCAGCACGGAGGAGGGGGGGCCGAGGCCGAGGCGGCGGCGGCGGCGACGGCGACGGCCGGCCGCCCGAGCAACTTCGACGACGGCGGCGGCGACGACGGCGCCGGCCCCGCCCCGCCCGTCGAGCTGTCCGTCGCCGTCCTCACCTCGGGCTTCTGGCCGAGCTACCCGCCCAGCGACCTCGCGCTCCCGGCCGAGCTCGCGCGCCTGCAGGCGGCGTTTGGCGAGTACTACCTCTCAAAGCACGGCGGGCGGCGGCTGGCCTGGCAGCACAGCGTCGCCACGTGCGTGGTGCGCGCGCGTTTTCCCCGGGGCGCCAAGGAGCTGCACGTCTCGCTGCAGCAGGCCGCGGTGCTGTGCCTGTTCAACGGGGCCGACGCGCTGCCCTACGAGGAGATCCGGGCGCGCGTGCTGGCGTCGCCGCCGCAGCAGCAGCAGCAGCAGGGCGCCGGGGCCGGCGCCTCGGGCGGCGGCGGCGGCGGGAACGGCGGCAGCGGCGGCGGCGCGTCCGCGGCGGGCGCGGCGGCCGCCAGCGCCGCCGCCGACGACCGCGGCCTGCGCCTCACCCTGCAGTCCCTCGCGTGCGGCAAGGTGCGCGTCCTGCGCAAGGAGCCCCCCGGGCGCGACGTGGCCGACGGCGACGCCTTTCGCTTCAATGCCGAATTCTCCGAGCGCCTGTTCCGCATCCGCGTCAACGCCATCCAGGCGCGCGAGACGCCCGAGGAGCGCAGCAAGACGTGTGAGGCCGTGGCTCAGGACCGTCAGCACCAGGTGGACGCGGCGGTCGTGCGCGTCATGAAGGCCAGGCGGCGCCTGTCGCACAGGCTGCTGGTCGGCGAGGTGCTCGCGCAGCTGCAGGCGTTCCCCTTGACGGGCGCCGAGCTCAAGCGGCGCATCGAGTCGCTGATCGAGCGGGAGTACCTGGCGCGCGACCCGTCCGACGCGACGATGTACAACTACCTGGCCTGAAGCGCGTTGACCATGCGTTGGCGGGGGGAGGGGTGGGAAGCGTGGTCGAGGCGGCGGAGACACAACGGGGGCGTTTGCGTTGTTGGTTTTTTGGGGGGGCGTCGGCGTTTTGTTTTGGGGTTTGAGCCTTTACAACGGAAAACAAAAGCAAAGCGGGAGCGCCGCGGGCGCCTCTCAAGACGGCGCGCGTGTTGTATTGTGGTGTAACTCCAGACCATGCGCACGAAACAAACAAGACCGGAAGGGCGTGCGCGCAACAAGGAGGAACAGAAGACCTCAAAAAGGCGGGGCTCCTCCGCCGACGCGTCAAATTGACAACGGCAGAGGGTTGTTGAGTGCTTGTTGTGTGGGAAAAGCAGGACTTTTATTTGCGAGGGCAACAGTGCGGCCGTTTGTGTGTGACGTGTGTCATTCCACTCGACGATGGCGGCGGCATTTGGCGCACGCGAGCGCGCGCAGAGAGCGACGAGGTGCCCCAGCCCTCACTCCCCCAGCAGGCGCGCGCGCTCGCCCGGCGTTGGGTCGCGGAACAGCCACGTGTCGAGCAGCTTCCCCTCGTCGTCAAACAGGACCGCCTCGAGCCCCTCGAGCACAAATCCCTCGCCGCCGTCCCTGTCCTCGCACACGCTCAGCCACCGCGTGAACGCGACGTTCTTTTCGAAGGAGACGGCCGCCTGCTGCAGCCGGCAGTCGATCTTGAAGCGCCGCTTGGCGCCGGCGATGATCTCGGCCACGGCCTCGCCGCGCACGACGCACGCGTCGCCGGGCGCCGCGCGGCGCTCGGGCGCGCACAGGACGGGCAGGCAGCCAAAGCCGTCCCACAGCCGGTAGCGCTCGCGGTCGATGGCGGGCCCGTCAAAGCCCTCGCCGCCGCCGCCGCCGCCGCCAAACAGGAGCGCGCGCTCGTCGTTGGAGGAGCAGCGCGCGTCGCACCATCGGCGCTGGTTGCCCATGGGCGCCTCGACGTCGAGGCCCGGCGGGTAGGGCGTGACGCGGTCGTGCGGGAAGGGCGTGGCGCAGAGGGCGCGGTGGGCGCGGTCGGCGCCGACGAGCGCGGACAGGTCGTCGGGCGCCAGCTGCCCGCGGATGTGGAGGCTCGTGACGCAGCGCTTCCCGTCGTCCAGGTCAACGTCCAGCCTGTTTTGTCGTTTTGTATCTCGACAATGTGATTGTTAGTTTTGGGGGTTGGCGGGCGGGTAGGGAGAAGCGCGGCAACGCCCCTTTCTTCTGGTGCGGCGCTCGCTCAGAGGCGCTTTCATGTTTTTGAGACCGGCGACCTCACCAGATGATCTTGTGCAGAACCAGCGGCTCCCGCCCCTCCCCAACGCCCCCGCCTGGCGCGACGGTCTCGAGAAGCGCAAAGTAGGCGTCGTCCAGCGGGCAGGCGGCGGACGCGACGATGCGCCACGTGCGCGCGCGCGTCCGCGCGCGCTCACGCTCGATCCACGCCAGCAGGGCGTCCGCTCCCGCAAAGGACTCGCGCGCCAGGACGCCGTCGTCGACCCGGACGTCGAGGCCAGAGGTGTCGCCGCGCAGGCTGCGGACGTCGTCGGCCGGGGGGTCCAGGGCGGACGCCGGGCGGCAGAGGATCGCCATCATGGAGGAGACGACGCGGTCACCCAGGCCGCAGGTGCTCCGCTCGCGGCCGAGGTCGCGGTGCTCGCTGTAGGCCAGGACGTCGAGGCGGAGGGCGCGGCGGCCGCGGACTGTGGTGGGGACCGCGGCGGCGGGGGCCCTGGCGGTGGGGCGGGCGGCTACAGGTAGGCCGGCGGCCGAGCGGCGGCTGGCGCGCAGGCCGGCGACGGAGGACGCGCGCGTTGTACCGGGCGTCAGGAGGCGCGCGGGGGCGCCTGCGCGCGACGCGGATGTAGACGTCAGCATTGCAAGGCGGCGTGCAGATCGGCAGAGGGGGGCTTGGCGGGCCGGGATTCAGCTTTCGGAGTTTTGGGAGGTGTCTGCCGGTCCATGCGCATCCAATCGAGCGCCGAGCAGTGAAAGCTTTCGTTGCGCGCGACGTGGCTGCCTAGGCAATGATGCGACTGGACCTCTTGGATATTGATGCTGGTGTCTTTGTTATAAGGTGTGTGATGGTGCGGCGAAAGGAGAGACGCGAAGAAGGCGGCGCGCGATTTTGGCCGCGCGTGATGCGCGGGAACTTTCTTCGGGCGACAAAGTGACGCCGCCGCCGTTCAATCGATCGATCGATCGAGCAGGCGGCACGTGACGGTCGGGGCAAATTGCTCGTTTTTCGTTTTCAAATCGTGCTCTCTAGTCCTGGGAGGGTCCCACGAAGACACATGCCTGCCATTCTTATCAAGGGGGGCGATGACAAGGAAAATAAAGACTGCAAAAAAAGAGAAAAACGGCCGCGGCGCAGGCGGGCGGCGGCCGAGGCGCGGGAGACCTCGGACGGTCGAGGGGGTCGTCGCGCTTTGGGCTAGGCATCCGAGAGGTGGTGGCGCGGGCCCGCCCCACCACCTCAGGCGCCGAGCCCTGGGCGCGCAGACCCCCTCGACCGGCGTTTGAGGCCTCGCTGTCGGCCTGCGCCGCGCGCGCGCCTCGGCCGCCACCCGCCTGCGCTGCGGCCGTGGCCCTTTGCCGCAGCGGCCTCGAGCCCCCGGGGCGAGGAGGGGACGAGGCCGGCCGGTCGCAGCGTCGTCCGAGAGGGGTCAAGGGGGGCGGCAGCGGCGGCGGGGAGGGGGGGGGGGCATGGCGCGGCGGGCCGCGGCGCGAACACGTTGCAATGGCGGGGGCACGGGTTGGCGGCGGTGGGGGGCAGGCAGGGCGGGGAGGCGACGGCGGCGGCGACAGCCGCGCCGCGCAGGCGCGCTCGGGCGCCCAAGGGCGCGGCCGGGAGGCCGCGCGGCTCGGCGCTCTCGCGCGGGCGCGCGCCGAATACTCGGCGCCGGCGAACAGCCGCTTGCGGCGCTTGCGTCGTTCTCGTCCCCCCCCCCCCGCGGGTTGACGCGGCGATAGCGCGCCGCGCTCGCGTCGCGATCGCGTCTCTGAAGGTGCTTTGCGAAAGTCGCATCCCGTGACGACGCGCGGCGCTTGCGTGCTCGACTCGATGTCACAGCAGGTGCTCACAGAGACACTTCCAGAGCAGTTCAAGAGCGCTGTGCGGGACGCTCGTCAACGCGCGCGACGTGAGCCCGGCCTTTCCGTGAAACCGCCGCGGCGCGCGTCGTTTCTTGTCCGCGAGTCGACGGGACAAGAGCGACGTGCGCCCACGGAAATTCAGCGAGGCCGAGTTCACGTCGCGCGCGTCGACGAACGCGCTCTGGAATGCGCTCCCAAACTGCTCCAGCGCTTGAATGACGCACCTGTTGCGACGGCGATCTCGGCCGCCGCCGCGCACTCGTCACGTGCGATGACGGTCAGATTTCCTGAGCGCGATCGCGATCGCGATCCGTCGCGCCGCGCCCGTGCCGCAGTAGAAGGCGCGGTCGAGTCGAGAGCGCCCGCGGGCGACGCGCGCGACACGGGGGGACGCGTGGTGAGCGAGGAGGGGCGCGATGGAAATAAAGATTGCAAAAAATGGGGAAACGGCCGCGGCGCAGGCGGGCGGCGGCCGAGGCGCGCGCGGCGCTGGCCGAGAGCGAGGCTCGCGCTCTGGTCGCTGGGGGTTCATGATCGGGTTCGACGCCGAAGTGATGGCGCGGGCGCGCGCGGCTGCCGTGGCCTTGGCCGCAGTGGCCTCAAAGGCCTCAAATAGACGGCTGATCCTGGTCGCCATCACCTCGGCGCCGAGCCCGATCATGCAGACGCCCCTCGACCGGAGCGCGAGCCTCGCTCTCGGCCTGCGCCGCGCGCGCCTCGGCCGCCGCCCGCCTTGCGCCGCGGCCTCTCGCCGCAGCGGCCTCGAGCCCCCGAGGCGGGGACGGGACGAGGCTGGCTGGGCGACGCGCGCGACACGGGGGGACGCGTGGTGAGCGAGGAGGGGCGCTTGTGTTTTTTTGGGCCGACAAAGGGCGCGGCTGCGTCAGGTGAGCGAGGAGGGGGCCCGCGAGCGCCCGCGCCGCGCCTGCCCGACCGGCGTCTCGGCTCGGCTCGAGCGCCGCGACGACGCGGCCGGCTCGCGGCGCCTCTTGCCCCGGCGAGGGCCGCGCTGCCCCGCGCGTGCGAAGCAACTAACCCCTTCTCAGCGCGCCCACCGCGTCGGCGATGTGTCGCGCCAGCCAGCGAGACGCGCGACCTCGCCCCCCCGCCCCCGGCCCCTCGAGCAGCGCCTCGTGCGTGTCAAAGCGCGCGCTGGACCCTCGAGCGGCGCCTCGTGCGTGTCAAAGCGCGCGCTGGACCCTTGAGCGGCGCCTCGTGCGTGTAAGAGCGCGCGCTGGACCCTTGAGCGGCGCCTCGTGCGTGTAAAAGCGCGCGCTGGACCCATCGAGCGAAACGAAACGTCGCCGGGCTCTGGGCCGTCGCGCGACCCCTCGCTGAAGAGCTCTCCGTTTCGTTTCGTTCGAAGACCCAGTGCACCAGGACGCAAACGAGGCGTCAGTGGACGAGCGGGGGCGGGTTGACGCGCTTTCGCTGGGTCGTTCGACTCGCAGACGAGGTGGGCGGCTGAGCAGGACCAAGGCGATGCAGGCGCGGGGCGGGGCGGCGCATCGCCGGGGGCACAAGAGGCGTCGTCCGGAGGCGAGCGGCCGAGCAGAGGGGGCGTCGCGGCGCGGGCGCTCGCGCAGCTTCGACGACTACTGACGCCGCCGCGCCCTTGTCGGCACGCGCCCGTCCTACTTTAGGCTCCGGGCGTCCGAGAACGCGGGCTCGACGTGGAGCCCCCGCCAGGGCTCGCCCTGAGCGGCGTCACGATGGCGAGAGAAGAAGAGGAGGAGAGGAGGAGCCCCTTGTGCCGCGACGCGATGCCCCGATGGAGCGCCCGATGGGCGGGGGCAGCCCCGCGGCCCAACGATGCACGCATGGGGACCACCGCTCGACGTCGGGCCGCTTTCGAGGTCTTAGTTGTGTGTGTTGCTTGGCCGTTTTGTTTTGTTGCCTGGCCGCTGACGTCGCGAGCTTGTTTGTGTCCTCGCCGGCGGCGTTCAACCGTCCCTGGAGAGTCGCCAAATAGCCGCCACCTTTTCCTAAAGGAAGCCACCAAAGACACGGCCGATCGGCCCCACAACAGCGACTCCAAGAGGATGGCGACCCTCGCCAAGCCGTCGCGCGACGAGCTGGCCGAGGCGGGCAGGCGCAAGGTACGAGTCTTTGGAGGGCGCACGAACGAAACGAGTCTGTCCCCGTCGGCAAAACAGCAGCCAGCACAGAGAGAGCGACAGACGCTCTTTATTGGTCACGCTCTGCGCTCGGGTCCGCGTCCCGTGGGTACGCACGGCGCTGGGCCTCGGTGACGCACGACGTTGCTCCCCGACGCCGACGACGCCGACGACGCCGACGCCGACGCGCGCCGCCGACGACGCCGACGCCGACGCGCGCCGCCGACGACGCCCACGCGGCAGCGCCGCGCTCACGTCGCCCCTTTCCCGCCAACCAATAAACCAAAACCAACACAGCTCGAGGAGTTCCGCAGGAAAAAGCAGCAGCAGCAGCAGCAGCAGCAGCAGCAGCAGCAGCAGCAGCAGCAGCAGCAGCATCTGCAGCACGTGATCGCGGCGACCGCGACGGCAGCGACCTCCGAGGCGCCGCCGCCGCCGCCGCCGCCGCCAGCGCCCCCCGCTCCCTCTGTCCCTGCGCCGCCGCCTGCTCTGCTTCCTCCTCCTGCAGCCCCCCCTCTACAGGCCGATCCCGCGGCCCCCCCACCTCTCGCGGAGCGGCCTGATCCGCTCGCGCCGGTGCCCGTGCCATGGCAGCAGCAGCAGCAGGAGGTGCCGGCGGAGGCAATCGTGCCAGAGCTGCCGGCGTCGGCGCCGGCGCCGCCGGCCGCTCTGCCGCCGCCGCCTCTGCCGCCTGCAGAGCAGCAGCAGCAGCAGCAGGAGGAGGAGGAGCAGCAGCAGCAGCAGCAGCATCAACGACCGCCTCCTGCGCATCCTCCGCAGGCAGCGGGGGGGTTCAAGCAGGTCCGGTCATGGGCGGCGATGTTCGGGGCCGGCGGGGGCGACGACGAGGCAGAGGCGCCGTCGCCGCGATCAGCGGCAGCCCCGCCGTCGCCGCCGCCGCTTGCGCCCTCGCCGCCGCCGCCGCCGCCGCAAGAAGAGCCACCGCAACATCACCAGCACCAGCAGCAACAGCAACATCAGCATCAGCAGCGTCCCCCCTCGCCGCGAGCAGCGGCGCCGTCATCGGCCTTCTCGTGGCTGGCGGGCCTACGGGGCGGCCGCCCGCGCGCCGTTGAGGCCTCCGTCACAACAGCGGCAGCGGCAGCAGCAGCAGCAGCAGCGGCAGCAGCGGCGGCAGCACAAGGGGACGACGACGCCGCTCGAGCGTCGCCACGCCGGCCGCCCCAAAGAGGCGCCGGCGCGGCGGCGGCCGAGGCGGCGGCCACTCTGGCGCGCGCCGCCGAGGAGGAGCGCGCGGCCCAGCACGGGCAGCACCACCATTACCGGCCGCATGAGGACGACGAGGGAGGCGACGACGAGGAGAAGGAGCGGGGGCGCCGGCAGGGGCGCGAGCGGGAACGCTATGCGGCGGCGGCCGCCGCGTTTTTTGGCGGCGCTGACGCACCCGAAGACCCCCAGCACCAGCAGCCTTTCGTGCCCCTGCCCGAGCCCCGATCGACTGCGACCGGCCGCGACGACGCGGGGGAGGAGACTGACGAGGAGGGCGAGCCCGGCGGCTTTCTGTCGGCGCTGCGGCGGCGGCAGCAGGCGCAGCAGCAGGAGCGGCGTCGGCGGCGGGGGGCGGCAGCGGCGGCGGCGGCGGCGGGAGCGGGGGGCGTCGACGACGGCGGCGACGACGACGACGACGAGGAAGAGGACCGCGAGGACCCGGCGCTGGAGCTCGCGGCGGCCTCTGCCGCCGCCGCCGCCGCGACGGGCGGCGCAAGCGCGCGCAGCCAGTCGCTGCTGGCGGCGGCGGCGGCCGAGGCGGCGGGCAAGCCGTCTGCCTCCTCCTCCTCCTCTGCGCGCGCGGCCGCCCGGCGCGCGCGCGAGCCGCTGGCCCCGAGCGCCGAGTCGCTGCTGCTGGGCCGGTCTCCGGCGCTCTTGCAGGAGGTCGTGAACGCGGCGGCGGCGGCGGCCCGTGGCGGCGGTGTTGACGATGGCGTCGCGGGCGCGGTCGAGGGAGGCGCGGACGATGACGGGAAGGAGAAGGCGGCAGACGGGGCAGACGCGGCCGACAAACCAACAAGGGCCGTCGCCGCTCGATCCAAAAAGGGCGGCGCCGCCGCCGCCGAGGCGACCGAGGCCGACGGCCCCGCCCGCCCCGCACCCAACCCCTCCCTCCTCCCGCCGCTCGACGCCTCCTCCCTCCGCCAGCACCGCCGCGCCCTACGCCTGTACCAGGACCACATCGACGCCCTCACGGTCGAGAAGCTCGAGCTGATGCGCGGGCTGCAGCAGGCCTCTCGCGTCGGCGGCGCCCTGCGCGACGAGCACGGGCGGCTCGGCGCCCGCTGCAACGCCTTGGTGGCCCAGGCCGAGCGCGACCGGCGCCTCGCCGCCGGCGCCGACTCGGAGCGCGCCCTGGCGCTGCGGCGCGCCGCGGCGGCCGAGCGCGAGTGCGACCTGGGGCGGGCTGGCTGGCAAGAGTCGCAGGCGCGGGCGGCGCGGCTGGCCGCCGAGGCCGTGGCGACGGAGGACGAACTGGTCGAGCTGCGGCGGGGGGCCGGCGCCACGCACAAGGACGCCGCGCGCGCCTCGGCGCGCGCGTCCCGGGCGGAGGCGGCGCTGCGGGCGCTCGAGGGGCGCGCCCGGGAGGACCGGGAGGAGCTGGACAGGGTGTCGGCGGAGCGGCGGCTGCTGCTGGGGCGGCTGAGGCAGGCCGAGGCGAGGCTGCGCGCGGCCGAGGAAGAGGCGGAGGCGCAGCGGCGGCGCTCGGCGGGGTCGGCGGCGGCGGCGGCGGCGTCGGCAGCGGCGGCGGCGGCGCCCGTGGCGGCGACCCCTGCCGATACGGCGGTCGCGTCGGCCCTCCCTGCCCTTCGTCCCCCCTTTTCGTCACCGACTGCGGCGGCGTCCGAGCAGCAGCAGCAGCAGCAGCAGCAGCAGCGGCAAGAGGCGCGGGGCCTGTCGGTGCCGGGAGGAGCGCCGGCGGCCGGAGGAGCGGCGGCAGCGGCGGCGGCGGCGGCGCCAGTCGAGGCAGCCGCTGCCGCCCCGCCTCCGCCTGTGCCTCCGCCCCCGCCCGCCGTCGCGCCCAGCAGCGTGCTCGCCGAGCGCGCCCTGCGCGAGTTTGCGGCGTCCGCCTCGTCGCCCGCCCCCTCGCCTTTGCGCGACGGCAAGGGCGCGGCGGCGGCGGCGGCGGCGGCGGCGGCGGCGGCGGCGGCAGGAAGGGGCGCGGCGGACGGGCGCGAGGGCGGCGACGACCAGGAGAGCAGCGAGCGGCGCCAGGCCGGCCAGCGCGCCGAGCGCGCCGCCGACGCCCTCGAGGCGCTCGCGTCGCGCTGGCGGCCGCCGTCGGGCTGGCGGCCGCTCCCGGGCGACGCGCTGCCGGGCGCGGCCGAGGAGCAGGCGCGCCTGGCCGCGGGGATCCACGCGCTCCTGGACGAGGTGACGGCCGAGTGGGCGGCGGCCAGGGCGGAGCTGGAGCAGCTGCGCGCAGAGATTGGGAGGGGAAGGCGAGGGGGGCGGGGCAGCGAGAGCAGCGGCAGCAGCGGGTGCGGCAACATCGGCGGCAACAGCGGCGGCGGCGGCAGCGGCAGCGGCGGCGGCAGCGGGACGCAGGAGAGCGGCGCCGGCGCCGGCGGCGAGGGGGAGGTCGAGGCGGAGGAGGAGGAGCAGGAGGAGGAGGACCGCCGCGCCCCCGCGCCCCCGCGCCTCGTCCCCGGCGGCCTCCCCCGCATCGCCTCGGGGCTCTCCGCCCCCCTGCCGTCCGTGCCCGAGGTCCACTCAGGCGAGGAGGCAGAGACGCCGGGCGCGGCGGCCGCAGAGGCGGCGGCCGCCGAGGCTGCGGCGGCTGCGGCGGCAGCGGCGACGGCGGCGGCGCCGCCGCCGCGCCCGGAGCCGCCGCGCGTTCCCGCGGCCGAGTACGGCGCCGACGAGCCGAGCCGCGTGGTCGGGGCCGCGCCGCCGCCCGTCCGCGCGGTCCTGGCAGACGAGGGGGCCTTGGCGGACGCGTGGGCGGGCGGCACGCTGGCGCCGCCCGCCGCCGCCCGGGCGCGCTCCTCGCCGGCGTCTCCGGGCTCGCCGCAAGCGAGAACGACGACGCCGACGGGCGCCTGGTTCTGGCGCCGCGGCTAGCGGGTAAATTGATCGCTCCCTCTCTCCCTCCTTTCTGGTGTGACCTCCTCAATCGCGTCGTGTCTCTGCGTCTCCTCTGTTTCTTCATTCACAGCGACACCATGAACGCAACCATGACGAGGCATCAGCCGTGAGTCGGTCCTCCTCTCTCTCTTTTCTCTCGGAACCGCCCCTGCGACGCGACGCGTCGGATCGCTTGGGGCGCGGCGACGTACTGTCGCCGCAGCCGGATGCCCCTCGCACGGGCCTTGCACGGCCCCGGTCGGCGCGCGCGACACCGACGACACAGAGCGACGCGACGCGCGCGGCGTCGCTGCGGGCGGGACGGGCGTGCACGCCTGGCGCGCGACCGCCGTTGACGCCCCCCCACCCCTTTGCGGGCCGCTCTTTTTCTCTCTCCGTCGGCCGCCCGACCCCGCACCTCATCCTTTTCCCCCCCGCGCTCTCGAGATGACCATCATAATAAGCGACAACCGCAGGGGCACCGGTCGTGCCGCCGCCTCGACACCAAGCCGCCCGCCCGCGCCGCTCGCCCGCGCGGCCCGCCGCCCCTCCCCCCGCCGCGCGCCCGTCGCCGCGCTCGCGCCGCGCGCCCGCATGTACGTCGAGGACGGCGACGCGCAGTGGCCCGTCGCGCAAAAGTGGTGGCTGGGCGGCGAGATGCGGTGCCTAGGCGCGGCCACGCGCGTCAAAAAGGTGCGGACGGACGTGCGAACAAACGACGACTGCCAAACACAAACACGATAAGGCGCCCCGCCGTTTCCGCTCACTAACCCGCCCAAACCAAGCCAAACCAACTCCGCCAAACAACACACACAACAACAACTCAATGACCGACACCACACAAAAACGGAACGACAGGTCCTTTTCGTCAAGGCGAAAGTCTACTCGGTCGCCCTCTACGTGGAGGGCAAGCCCGCCGCCCGCGAGCTCGGCCTCCGCTCCCGCGGCGGCTTTTTGCAGTCGGACGACGACTTCGCCTCGGCCCTCACGGACGGCGCCTTTGCCAAGGTGGTCGTGATGCGCCTGCTGCGCGACGTCACGGGCGAACAGTTTGCCGAGGCCATCTCCGAGCGGCTGGCGCCGCGCGCCCGCCTAACGGGGTCCGGCGCCGCGCTGGAGCAGTACGTCTCCTTCCTGTCCGGGCGGCGGCTGGCCGCCGGGACGCGCCTGGCCAACCTGTGGACGGCGGACGGGGAGCACCTGCAGGTCCAGACGGCGGGGCCGCCCGACGACGGCGACGAGAGCGACGGCGGAGGCGGCGACGGAGCCGATTGGCAGACGAGGCCGCCCGAGCTGGCCGTCGCGTCGCCGTCGCTCGCGAGGGGGCTTTTCGAGATCTACTTGGGGAGCGCGCCCGTGGTGCCCGAGGCGCGCGCGGCGTGGTGCGGCGGGGCGCGGCTGCTGCTCGAGAGCGACGAGGTGACGCGGGACACGAACAAGAGCGGGGGGACGTCGTTTTGGTGAAACCGCGCCGGGAGGAGCGTTCCCATATGGGTCGATTGGCGACAATCAAGCGGCGGCGGCGGGGGCGCGTCGATCGCCCGGAGTTTTTGTCAGTCGGTCGTTGCTAGAGCCTCCCAAACACAACCAACAGCACTGCACAACGAACGAACATCAAGATCGTCTCCTCCTTCTCTCGAATCGGCGACCCCCTGTCTCTTTTGCCGGAAGTCGTCGGTATTTCGTCGGAGCGAACCAGACGCGGCCCCAAAAGGAGGAGGAGGACAGGGCGCGCATCACAACGGCATCGTGATGAGCACGTCTGCCTCAACGTTCCTGCGACGGCGGCAGGCGCCGAGCGCTGCTCTGGGTGCGGCGGCGACGTCGACAACGACGACGACGACGCGCGCCGACGACGACGCCGACGCCGACGCCCCTCATGCCTCCGGCCCCGGCGAAAACAACAACGACAACAATGACAAGCCGCCCGTGTGGGTCGTGGTCCTGGGGGATTTCGGCCGCAGCCCGCGCATGCAGTACCACGCCCTGTCCCTCGCGCGCAGGGGCTACCCTGTGCGCGTCATTGCCGCGGCGGGCGGGTCGGCGCCGATCCCCGAGCTGCGGGCGCTGATGGCCGCCGCCCCCTCCGGGGGCGGCCGCGGCGGCGGCGGCGGCGGCGAGGGAGCGCCGGCGGCGGCGACAGCGACGACGCCAAGCAATCGCGTCGCCGCTCCGGCTGCCGCCCCTGTCTCGTTCAGCGGCGTGCCCGCCCCGCCCGAGCGCGTGCTGCGGCGCCTGCCCCCGGTCCTGGGCCTCGCGTTCAAGGCCGCCTTCCAGCTGCTCGCGCTGCTGCGCCTCTTGCTGTTTCTGCCGTCGCCGCCGCCGCCGGCGGCCTCGCCGGCGGCCTCGCCGTCCCCGCCGCCCGCCGTCGCCCGCCGCCGCCGCCCCTGCGCCTTGGTGCTCCAAAACCCGCCGGCCATCCCGACCCTGCTCGTGTGCCTGGTCGCGGGCGCCCGCCACCGCGCCGCCCTCGTGGTCGACTGGCACAATCTCGCGTACACCATCCTCGCCCTGAAAGGGCGGCCGCAGCAGCAGCAGCCCGACGGAGCAGAGGGGGCAGGAGGAGGAGGACGCGGCGCGGGCGGCGGCGACGACGACAGAGGAGAAGCAGCGGCAGGAGCATCGGCGGCGGCGGCGGCGGGCGGCGGACGGCTGTTCTGCCTCGTCGTCGCGGCCGCGCGCGCGTACGAGCGCCACCTGGGCCCCTGCGCGGCCGCCCACCTCTGCGTCACGCGGGCCATGCAAAGGTGGCTGCGGGACGAGCTCGGGGCGCGCGCGGCGGTCATGTACGACCGGGCGCCCGACTTTTTCGCGCCGCTCGACGCGGCCGGCGCCCACGCCCTCTTGCTCGGCGGCGGCGGCAGCGGCGGCGGCGGCGGCGGCAGCGGCGGCGGCGGCGGCGGCGGTGCTGGCGCTCAGGCCGCGATCTTGGCAGGCCTCGTCGGGGCTGGTGCGGACGAAGCGGGCGCGAGTGGCGGTCCTAATGTGGGCGGGGAGAGCGGCGCGGCCTGGCTGCTGCGCGACGCGGCAAAGGCGGCGCGCGCGGGCGGCAGCCTCCTGACGACGGCGGCGGAGGCGCCTCTGGGGCAAGAGGCGGCGGCGGCCGGCGGCGGCGGGGGGGGCAGCGGCGGCGGCGCGGCGGCCTTGCCAGCGCCCACGGCGGCGGCGCGCCTGCTCGCCAGGCTCAAGCAGATGCCGTCCAAGGCGCCCGCGCCCGCATCAGCCGCGAGCGCCACCGCCGACGCGGCCGCCCGAAAAGAGGCGCCGCCAAACGCAACCCGTCCCGCGCCCGCCGCCGCCGCCGCCGCCGCCGCCGCCGCCGCCGCCGCCGCCCGGTGGCGCGCCGGCCGCCCCGCGCTGGCGGTCAGCGGCACCAGCTGGACCCCCGACGAAGACTTTGGCCTGCTCCTCTCCGCCTGCGCCAAGTACGACCGCGCGCTGGGCGCCGCCCCGCCTCTCGTCGCCGCACGTTACCCTCGCCTCTTGCTCGTCGCCGTCACGGGCCGCGGCCCCGAGCGCGAGGCCTGCCTGCGCCGCGCGGCGGCGCTGCGCCTCTTTCGCGTCGCCTTCTCGAGCTGCTGGCTCGACGACCCGCGCGACTACGCCCGCCTGCTAGGCTGCGCCGACCTGGGCGTCTCCCTGCACACGTCCTCCTCCGGCCTGGACCTGCCGATGAAGGTGGCCGACATGCTCGGCGCGGGGGCGCCGGTGCTAGCGGCGCGCTACCCTTGCCTTGCCGCCGAGATGGTCCGAGAGCCGGCGGGCCGCGAGGGGCGCCTTTTTTCCGACGCGGACGAGCTTTGCGGCCTGCTCTTGGCGCTCCTGCGCGGGTTTGCGGGCGGGACGGGGAGCGGGAGCGCGGGGCCCGACAGGGGGGGCACGGCCGCGCTGCTGGAGTTGCGCGGGGGGGTGGCCGAGGCCAGGGCGGCGGGCGGCGGGTGGGAAGCGGCGTGGGAGCGCGCGGCGGCGCCGCTGTTCTCGGCGGCGGCGGCGGCGGCGTCGGCGCGCGGAGGACCGGCGCGGGCGGTGCGGCGGGCGTGCGAGGCGGTGGCCGACCGCGCCGACGAGGAGGCGGCCGCGGCCGCGCGCGCGATCCGGCTGCCTTCCTCGACGTAAAAGGGGGAGGAAAGGGAGGGGGGGAGACGGGCCGGAATTACGCCGCCGCCTGCAGGAGGCGCCGCCGATCGATCCGTCCCGCGCGGCGGTTTGTACACAAGCAACACACACGTCTTCACCAACCACGCACTTCCTCTATCTCTCTCTCTCTCTCTCCCCCCTAGCGTTCGTTTGGGGGGTGGTTCGGCCCTCTCGTTTGCTATTTTCGCCCTCGCTCGCTCGATTTGTTTTGTGGCTCGCCGCCCAGCCATTCGCACTTCTTGTGTTTCTGCCGATCGCCCCCGACACGCCGGGCCACGATGAGCGACGGCGAGGCCGCCGCGGCAGACGGGGAGTTCGACCCGGCCGCCGCGCAGACGCTCTACTGGCGCCGCGTGCCGGTGCTCGTCAAGAGGCCCGACCGCGACGATCGCGTCGAGAGCCTCACCTTCCGGGTGCTCTCGGGGCACGCGAGGCGCGGGCGCAACGTGCGGGTGCGGATGCAGAGAAGAGACGGGAAGGCGCCACTGACGCGGGTCATGCGTCCTAGTATCGAGTCGACGCCGCGCGCGCACGTGCGGCTGCAGGGCGCCGCGAGTCCGCCGAAAAACGACAGAGAGCTGTCGCGCGGCGTCGCCGACGACCGAAGCGCCGCCGCCGACGCCGCCCCGAAGAAAAAAACTCGGAAGGATGCGCGCCCTGTCTCACGAACCAACCCATCCCACGATCCAACACCAAAAACACAGGTGCTGCGCATCTACATCTCGTCCGACGGCGGCGAAGCAGGCGGCGGCGGGTCGGACGCCGCGGCGTTTGGCGGGCCCGAGGCCGCCGCGGCTGCCGCCACCGCCGCAGACGAGGGGCGCCGCGGCGGCAAGGAGGGCGGCGGCGGCGGCGACGGCGCCCCCTCCGCCGCAACCGGCAACGGCGTCGTACCGGACGACCTCCAGCTGCACACCCTCGAGGTGGCCGAGGACGACGGAGGGTTCGCCGCCCTCAAGGCCGAGCAGGGCCTCCTCGTCGACTTTGCGGGATTTCCCCACAAGCTGGTCTCGCTGCTCGAGCGCTGCCGGCGCAACCACCCGCCCGCCGCCGCCCCCTCCCGCGGCCACGGCGGCGGAGGCGGCGGCAGCGGCGGCGGGCAAGGGCAGCAGCAGACGCAGCAGCAGTTGCATCAGATTCGGCCGGTGATGGGTGGCGGTGCGGCAGCTGGTCACCACGGCGGCGGCACCTACAAGGACGCCTCTGGCTGGTGGTCCGGCGACGGGCTCGGGGCGGCGGACGGCTGCGGCGAGTTTGGCGCGGCCGCGGCCTCGGCCGGGCGGGCGGCGGCGGCGGCGGCCGCCGCGGCACACGCCATCTCGCACCAACCGCCGCCGCACCAGCAGCAGCAGCAGCAGGCGCCTCGCGACCACCCCAACCCTCACCCGCCGACCACCACGTTTCAGGCGGTGCTGATGACGGGCAACAGCAACAGCAGCAGCGTTGGCGGCAGCGTTGGCGGCGGCGGCGGCGGCGGCGGCTTTGGCTCGTCTCTGCACAGCAGCCACCACCAGCGGCCGCCTTGCTACCTCGGCCGCACGCCCATGAGCGCCGATGCGCGCCTCTCTTCCTTGGAAAGCGGCGGCGGCGGCGACGACGCCGGCGCCGCCGTGCTGCGCCTGGTCGAGACCAATGACTTCAAGCAGCTGCCTCACATCGCGCTCCGCTTCCGGCGCGGGGGCGACGCCGCCGCGCGGCGCTTCCTCGCCTGGCGCCTGTCCGAGGTGCGGGCGGACGGCGCGCTGCTGGCGCGCCGGTGCGCGTCCCAGGTCCGCGAGCTGGAGCTCGGGCGCGCCCGGATGGGCGAGCAGGCGCAGATGCTGGAGCAGGAGCGCGCGCGCGCGCAGCGCCTGGAGCTCGAATCCGAGGCCGCCCTAAAGGAGGCGGCGGCCGAGGCGGCCGAGCGGCTGTCCCGGAGCGAGCGGGCGCTCCGGGAGCAGGCCGCGGCCGAGGCGGGGCTGGCGGCCGAGCGCGCGGCCGAGCGGCAGGCAGCCCTGACCCGGCGCGCCGAGGAGCTCGACGCCGACGCGCGCGCCCTGCGGGAGGCGCGCCGCGCGCTCGAGGGCGAGGCGTCGTCGCTGTCGCACCGCCTTGCGTCGGCCGAGGCGTCGGCCGCCGCGGCCGCGCAAGAGGCGTCCCTGCTGCGCGCGCGGTGCGCGGAGATGGCGCAGCAGCGCGTCGAGTCCGAGGCGTCCCAGGCGGACCTGCGCACGCGCTTGGCCGCGCTCGAGGAGCGCAGCTCGGCCGCGCAGGCCCTGGCGCAGGCGCAGGCGCGCCGCGCCGACGAGCTCGAGGCCGCGCTGCGGCAGGCAGAGGCGCGGTGCGAGGACCTGCGCGAGGCGGCCGCCGGCGCCGACGCGCGCTGCCGCGAGGCCGCCGACGAGGCGGCGCGCGCCAACGGCGGGGTCGAGCGCCTGGCGTCCGACGTGCGGGCCCTGCGCGACAAGGCGCGCAGAAGGCAGGCCATCCTCGCGCGGCAGGAGGAGGCAGCGGCCGAGCGCGAGGCCGAGGCGGCCGAGGCGGCGCGCGCGGCGCAGGCGGCGCTGCGCGAGCGCGACGACGCGGCGGGCGAGCTGGCGGCGGCGCGCGCCGAGGGCGACGAGCTGCGGCGGCGCCTGGACGAGGCGCGCGAGAGGCTGCGCTCGTCGGACCAGATGGTGCGGTGGCTCAACGGGCAGCTCACGGACGCGCAGCTGGCGGCCGCGGGGCCCGTCTTTGCGACAAGGGCGGCGGCGGCGGCGGCGGCGGCGGCGGCGGCGGCGGCGACAAGGCCCGTCCTGGCGCAGGCGGCAGAGGCCGCCACTGCGGCCGCTGCCGTTGCCGCTGCTGAGGCAGCGGCAATCAATAGCTCCACCGGAGCGGCAAGCACAAGCGGCGGCGCGTGGCACCCGAGCGGGCCGCTGGCCGGCGCGGCCGCAGCCATCATGGCTTCGGCGGCGGCGGCAAGGGCGGGCAGCGGCGGCGGCGGCGGCAACGCCTTTTCAGCGAGGCTCGGCGCGGTGACGGCGGGCGCGGGCTCGGCCTTCGACCCCCTCTACGAGAGCAGCGCCGCGCGCGGCACCTGGAGCGCATACGGAGGCGGCGGCGGCGGCGGCGGCGGCGGCGCGACGGCGTTTACGCTGCCGACCGTCGCGGGGGGGCTCGCGGCGCCGACGCACTAGCGGCGGACGAGGGCGAGGGACGCCTGATTGTTTCTTTTGGGCCGTGTGTCGACGGGCTGCTTACACGCGCGGGAAAAGCGGGGGAAAACGTTTGTGTGCGTGTGTGATGATATACAAAGGAAACGAGGGTGGGCAAAGGCTCGCCCCGCGTGTAGATGTGGGCTTTTTGGCGTGTGTCGGAAAACACAAGAAAAGCGAAAACTGACGTCGGGGGAGGGGCGACGGCGGGGGGCGGCAAGGGGTGCCGTCGCCCAGAAACGACGCTCTAATCGTCCTCGGGCGCCGCTCGCACCGCCACGTCGAGCGCGCGCGAGGGCGCCGAGACGGCCGACGCGGCACGGCGCGCCGCGCCTCCGCGCGAGGAGGAAGACGACGAGGAGGAGGAGGCGGACGGCGCGCTGCCGCCGCCCCCGCCGCCCGCGGCCGCCGCCTTTGCGGCCGCCGAAGAGACCAGCCCCGGCAGCGCCGGGCGGACGCCCGCGCCCGGCACCGGCGCGACAAAGCCCGTCTCGGGGGAGCGCGCGACCAGCGACGGGCGCGCGCGCGACGCCGGCAGCGTCTCCGGCCAGTCCAGCGAAAAGTGCGCGCCGCGCGACTCGCGCCGGCCCGCCGCGCTCGCCGAGACCAGCTCGGCGACGGCGGCGAGGTTTTCGAGTTCGACGAGCTCCCCGCGGGCGCCCGGGCCGTGCGCCGCGCGCAGGGCGCGCGCCTCGGCGCAGACGGAGCGCGCCAGGTCGCGCGCTCGCTCGAGGGGGACGGTGCGGCGGACGATCCCGGCCGCGCGCCAGAGCTCGGCGCGCAGGGCGGCGCGGCGCTCGGCGCAGCGGGCCGACACGGCGGCGGGCAGCTCGGGCGCGAGCAGGTCGACGGCGGCGGCGTGGGCGGCTGATTCGGCGGAGGCAGGGGCCATCGCCGTCGCGCGCGCCGCCGCCGCCGCCGACGCCCCGGCACCCGCGGCGCCCGCCGCGCGGCGGTAGCGCGCGTATCGCGCGCGCGCCTCGCCGGCCGCCGCCGCCGTCGCGCCCGCGCAGTGGCGCCGCGCGTACTCGGCGTGCGCAGCGGCGGGGCCCGCGGCGCGGTCGGCGAAAACCAGCCCCTCCAGAAGCGAGTTGCTGGCGAGGCGGTTGGCGCCGTGCAGGCCCGAGCAGGCCACCTCGCCGCAGGCGAACAGGCCCTGGACGCTCGTCTCGCCGCGCAGGCCGGCGGCCACGCCGCCCACCATGTAGTGCTGCGCGGGGACCACGGGGATGGGGTCGGTCGCGAGGTCGAGGCCTAGGCGGGCGGCGCAGGCGGCGGCGATCGTCGGAAAGTGGCGCAGAAGCGCGGCGCGGGGCAGGTGCGAGACGTCGAGCCACACGTTGGGCTCGCCCGTCTCGGCCATGACGCGGTGGATGGCGCGCGCGACCACATCGCGCGGCGCGAGCTCCATGGGGCCGGACATGCCGGACGGGTCGCCCGCGCCGTCGAAGCGGCGCATGAAGCGGTCGCCGCCGGCGTCGAGCAGCCGGCCGCCCTCGCCGCGCACCGCCTCGCTGACGAGGAACGTGCGGCCGTCGCCTCCGACGTCCGCGCTGGAGGTAGCGGCGGCGGCGGCGGATGCGCCCCCGACGCGACGACCGGCGCGATCGGCGCCGGCGCCGCCGCCGTTGTTGTTCTTGTCGCTGCCGTTCTCGTCGCCATTCTTGTCGCTGTTCTTGTCGCTGCCGGCCGGCGGCCCCGTGTAGAGCGCCGTCGGGTGAAACTGCACGAATTCCATGTTTGAGATGGTGGCGCCCGCGCGGAAGGCCATGGCCACGCCGTCGCCCGTGGCCACGGACGGGTTGGTCGTGTTGGGGTAGGCCTGGCCCGCGCCGCCCGAGGCGAGCAGCGTCGCGCCCGCCAGGAAGCGGACGAGGCGCGGGCGCGGGGCCGCGGCCGCGCCGACGCCGCCGGCGCCGACGCCGACGCTGTCGCCGTTGTTGTTCTTGTCGCTGCGCTTGTGCTTCCTGCCCGCGAACCGGCCCTCCTCCGGCGCGGCCGCCTCGATCGCCCCGCCCAAGCCGTCGTCGCCGCCGCTCAGATCTAGCACGTCGGCGCCCAGGCAGTGCGGCCACTGCGACGCGCCCGAGGCGGCGCCGCCGCCGGCCGAGCCCAGAGAAGAGGCGCCGCCGCCCCCCGCGCCCGCCGGAGAAGGCGAGCCGCCGCCGCCGCCGCCGCCGCCGCCGTCACCGGCCGCGCTCGAAAAGCCGACGACCAGGTCGAGCGCCAGGTGGTGCTCGTAGAAGCGGATGTTGGCGTGGGCGCGGGCGCGCGCCAGCAGGGCGCGCTCGATCTCGGCGCCCGTGGCGTCGGCGGCGTGCACGATGCGGCGCGCCGTGTGCCCGCCCTCTCGGGTCAGGTGCAGGGGCGGGAGCGCGCCGGCGCCGTGACTGCCGCCGCCGCCGCCGCCCTTGGCCGCGCCGGCGCCGTGACTGCCGCCGCCGCCGCCGCACTTGGCCGCGCCACCGCCCTCGCCCCCCTCCTCCTCGCGCGTGAACTCGGCCCCCAGCGCCACCAGCTCCAGCACGCGCGCCGCCCCCTCACGGCACACGGCGTCCACCGCGAGCGCGTCGCACAATCCCGCGCCGGCCGCCCGCGTGTCGGCCGCGTGCCGCTCGGGCGAGTCGAGGGGGTCGAGCACGGCGCACACGCCGCCCTGGGCGTAGCGCGTGCAGCCCTCGGCGGCCGCCGCCTTTGTCACGATCGCGACGGTGCCGTGGTCGGCCACCTTGAGGGCGTAGGAGAGGCCGGCGATGCCGGAGCCGATGACGAGAAAGTCGAACGCGAGGACGGGGCGGAAGGCGCCAGCGTCGGGGTCTTGGCCAAAGGCCGGGGCGGCGGCGGCGGCGGCGGCTGCGTGCGCGGCGCGGCCGCGGGCGCGGGGGGGCGGTGGTCCCGCGCCCGGGCGGGCCGCGGCGGCGGGGCCGCGGGCGCGCGGGGCGGCGGCCGCAGGGGCGGGGCCGACGAGGGCGGGCGAGGCGGCGAGGGCGCGCGCCGAGGCCGAGCGCCGGGGCGCCAGGGACGCCCGCCGGGACGACAGGGGGTTGGCCGGCCGGCGGGCGGCTGCGGCGGCGGCGGCGGCGCGCGGGGCTGTCGCCGCCACAGCGCGCGCCGTCGTCGTCGTCGCGCTAACCGCGATCATCTTGCTTGTTCTTTTGTTCAACGTTGCTTGTCGCGACCCGGTCCGATCAAAATGGGGTCACGCTGCGTGTAGTTCTGTCTAGTGCGTGGGTCTTCCGCGACCTGCGGGGTGAATGGGCGCGTTACGTCTTCTTCGCAGGGCGCAGGCGCGCTGCTGCTGCTGCTTGCTGTCCTTTGGCGCTGCTCTGTGCTCTGGCCTCTCGTCCTCTCCTTTCCGTGCTCTCTCTCTTTCTCCAAACGCAGGCTCGATGGGGGCAAGGGTTCAAGCCAACGCGCTGAGCGTCGTGTTGCCGAACTTCTTGTTGTAAACCCAGGTGCGCTTGGCGGCCGCCATCTCGTCGGGTTTGGGGGGGGCGGGTGCAAATCAAGGGCACGGGTGTGAGGGGGAGACGCCTCTCTCCTTTTTGTGTTTGGTGTGATTGGAGGGGCGTGATTGGGGGGTCTGTGTAGAAGCGCGTTGGTTGTTTGTGGTTGTGAAAACACAATGCGTGCGGAAGGCCCAGCGTGGCAGACGGCGCTTTTGCAAGAATGGGAGACCGCTTGACGAAGGCTTCCGCGCCCGCGCCGCGAAGGCTCTCGCGCCGCGAAAAGGCGCCGCCGTCCAACCCCCCCAAAGGGGGCACGCACAACCCATGCCGCCGCCCTCTCTTTTCACAAACAAGACGACAACTAGGCCCGCGGTCTGTCGGCATACGGCCTGGGCAGCTGCCACAGCCGCAGGCGCGCGGAGATCCTTCGCCGCACCTCGTCGTCGCTGCCGCCGCCGCCGCCGCCGTCCTCGTCCTCGCTGCCGTCGCTGCCGTCGCTCCCGCTGCCGCCGCCTGCGGCGCCCGGCGCCCCCCCCGCCTCCCACGCCCGTCGCCGCCTCAGCCGCAGCCACGCCTTGCACGACGGCGCCGCCATCCACGTCGCCGCGTCCTCGGCCGTCAGCGGCAGCGGCAGCGGCGCGCCGTGGACGAACAAGCCCCCGGGGCCGCCGCCGCCGCCGCCGCCGCCGCCGCCGCCGCCGCCGCCGCCGCCGCCGCTGCCGCCGCCGCCCCTCCTCGCGCCCCGCCCCGCGCCCGCGCCCGTCCCCCGCGCGCCCCCCTGCGCCGCCGCGCCTCCGAGGGCAAATGCCGCGACGAGCTCGCCCGGCCGCGCCCACACGAGCCGCACCCCCCGCTTCAGGGGCCCCTCGGCCCATCCGCCGCCGCCGCCGCCGCCGCCCACCCAGTCCCTGGGAACAAGCGCCCGCCGGCACGCGTAGGGCAGGGCCAGCGCGCGCGGGTCGGCCAGGGCCATCTGTCCGAACCGCTGCCGCAGCAGCAGGGGCGGCGAGGCGGGCGAGGCGGGGGGGGGGGCGGGCGCTGCTGTTGCTGCGCGGGCCGGCCGCGGCCGCGGCCCCTTGTGCCGGCCGGGGAGCGCCGCCAGCCACGGCGCCCACAGGGCCCCGTCCTCGCGGTCGGCGGCCTCCCTCCAGGCGCGGCACACGGCCGGGGCGCGCGCGAGCTCGAGCGGGGACGACAGGCGGCGGAAGAGGACGCCGAGGACGTCCGCGGGCAGCGCCTCGCCCCGCGCCGCCGTTGCCGCCGCCGCCGCCGCTGCTCCCCCCTCAGCGCCGCCGCCACCGTCGCCGTCGCCGTCGTTGCCGTCGTCGCCGCCGTCGCCGTCGCCTCGCTCACCGTCCTCCTCGGTTTGCGCGGCGGCCGGCCGCTGCTGCTGCCGGTGCAGGGCGCGCTTCCGCGCCGCCACCGCCGCGGCCGCGCGCTTGCTGGGCAGCAGCCGCTGCGCCGCCCGCACGAGCTCGGCCGCGGCGGCGGCCACGGCCGCGTCGGCAGCGGCGTGCGGCGCGGCGGCGGCGAGCGCCAGCGGCACGTCGCCCTCGAGCGCCGAGATCAGGGCCTTGCGCTCCTTGCCGTGCCGCTGCCGCCACCCCAGCTGCCGTCGCCCGGGCCGCCGCCGGCCGTCCGCCGCGAGCTCCTCGTGCGTCGCCGAGAGCAGGTGGCGGAGCTCCTCCAGCGCGGCGCGCGAGAAAACTCGGTCGCCGGCGGCTCTCGGGAGCGCCGCGCTCGCATACTGCTCGTGGAGCGCGGCCGTCGGGTCGCGCCTGCGGAGGCGGTGGCGGTCCAGGGAGGAGGATGAGCCGCTGTCGGTGCGGTCGCTGTCGCTGCTGGCGTCGGAGGAGGGGCTGGCGCTGCCCCCCGTGGACATTGAGGTGACGTTTGACGTCTTGGCGTTTGGGGAAGCACTCCGAATGCGTCCAATCATTCAGGCGTCCATGCATTGCAATGAGCGACACATGGATTCACGTTCACTTGTCAAACGCCTTGTGTGATTACGCAAAGCGAGCAGGCACCTCTTCCCTCTTCTCGAAAGGCGGAGCCAAAAGCCAGAACCAAAAGAACAGAAAGCAGTTCCTGAGCTGTGGATCCACCTTCCTTAAAAGGACGGGCGGGCGCGCGCAGGCATACCTGTCGCACCCGCTGCGCGGCCTTGAGAGGGGCTTGAGGAAGGACAGGCGCTGCCCGGCTGGAGAGGACGCGCGGCGACGCTGACGAACGAGCAGTGAGCGCGCCCCGGCGCGCGCGCGCGCTCTCGCCGCCGTCGATCGCTCGCGACGCGCGCTCGCCCTGTCCGCCGTCGAGGCGGCGCGCCCTCCTTGCAACCACCATGGACGTGGACGCGCCGAGGTGTGTGTGTGAGCGCAGGACAGCGCCGGAGGGCTCGCTCTCTCGCAGCAGCGCAGCCCGTCAATGCTGACCACAAAGTCAAAACGCACCACACATATTAATAAAAAAACCAACGCACCACACATATTAATAAAAAAACCAACGCAGCGCGCCAAGCGGCGCCGCCGCCTCCGCCGCCGCCGCGCCGCGCCCGGCCGCCGGCCCCGACCCCGCCGCCCTCTGCGGCTGCAGCGACCACGAGCGCTTCGCGATGGAGCTCGAGATGGTGCAGTGCCTGGCCAACCCGCACTACCTCAACTGTGAGTTGCTTCGAGATCTCGGTCAAGGGAGAGGGAGGGCGCCCCCCGTCTTTTGTTTTGCGTTGTTGTCCGAGCACCCGCCCGCCCGCGCTCGACAAATGTGGCCGGCCCCTCAAAACAACAAAAACAAAAACAAAACAAAACAAAAACAAAAACAAAACCTTCTCTTTTGGCAGGGCTCGCGCAGTCGGGCTACTTCGACGACCCGGCCTTCCTCAACTACCTGCGCCACCTGCGCTACTGGCGCCGCCCGCCCTACGCCCGCTTCGTGCGCTACCCGCAGGCGCTCGCCGTGCTCGAGCTGCTGGTGCCCGAGGCGGCCGACGCCGCCGACGCCGGCTCGGCGGCGTCGGCGGCGGCGGCGGCGGCAGAGACGAGGACGACGAGCCGAAGCGGCGGCGGCGCGCGGGCGGCCTCGGCGGCGGCGGCGGCGGCAGCGGGCGCGGCGGCGTTCCGGCGCGCCCTGGCGTCGCAGGCGCTCGCGGAGGAGATCCACACGCAGCAGTTTTACTGGTGGCAGCACTACCGGACCAACCGCGCCAAGGAGGCGGCAGAGGGGGTGGCCGGGCGCGGCGGCGTCGGCGGCGAGGGCGCTGCGGCCGCGGCCGGGAGTTGACATGCGCTTTTTGCTTGTTCTTTGAAGTCGTTCGTATGTGTGAATCCTGGCGGGGCATGAGACGTTGGAATGACGAATTGTGACGACGTGATCTTGGTCTACACATACACAGACAAGAGCCGACGGCGACGGCGCAAAGATGCGAAAAGAAGACGACGCACAAAAAACATCAAAAAGCGAAGAATCGCCGAGCGAGCCTCTTCGGGGGTTGAACCCGAACGAAGAACGAATCAGAGCGCCGGATCGCTCGAGGCTAGAGGGAAAAGGTGGTTTGGGTGGTGAGGG
>Ga0209491_10001042_pt1 | contig 54919 bp, 40 predicted proteins | sample BON02_FD_187213 | JGI IMG/M metagenome (GOLD analysis project Ga0209491, IMG submission 187213) | Freshwater microbial communities from Lake Bonney liftoff mats and glacier meltwater in Antarctica - BON-02 (SPAdes) (version 2) | ecosystem: Environmental > Aquatic > Freshwater > Ice > Glacier...
CTGGACTTGGGCTCGGATGCAACGACTTGCAAGGTTGCATCTGCCACGTCCTCGCGTCACTCACCCTTATCCCAACAAACGCTTTCACGCCCGACTCAAGGCAGGAGCCGTATGAGGTAATTCTTCAAGTACGGATCTGTGCGGGGGGCGGCTGGCAACAGCCGTCCCTACCGCGATTTGTTTTATCAATCGTCATGGCCCAGTCTTGACACAGAGTCTCTCCGGCGGGCCGTGCCGACTAGCGATTCATGGTTTGGAACCGTTCGATCAAGTCGATTTTTGAAATCGCACCAGGCGTCGTCAATTGGTGAACCACAAGATTCGAGGCCAGGATCGCCACTTGCGCTGCCTCGACTGCTGAAGCTCCGGTTGCCATTGCTGCCGCAACGACCGCTGTGATGCATTCGCTGGAACCAAGCCGATCAATCGGAGGTGTCAGAGGCAGTGGCGGGATTACCGAAGTGGAACCGTCGCATGTCAGGATCCCTTTTTCGCCCAGAGAAACCAATACAGGTTTCAATAATTGCCTGCGCAACTTGATCGCTGCTGCTTGTAGTTCTTCGTAGACGTGAACCGACGACTTGTCCCCGTCTGGGCGTTCCGCTTTTTCTGCGGCCTTGGCCGAATTGGCTTGCTGGGTGCCCCTTGAATTATTTGCCAGTAGGTCGTTTGCGTTAATCTTGGCATTCATGTGCGTGTATTGTCCGACAAAATGTCGACTATCTACGCAAAACGATTGCTTGAAGTGGGAGTCGGCAAGTTCCGACAGGAACCTCCTGAAATTCGGAGAAAAATAGCCGGAGTCTTCTTCGGAGAATTGGTCCATCACGATCACCAAGTCGCAATTGGGAACCGCTCGGGCAAGCCTTGCCGACGCGCTGGCTATGTGGGATTCGCCCAGCGGATGCCTCATTCTTACGTCAAAACATTGTGTGGGTTGATTCACGACCGACTTAGAATCATCTTCACCTTGGGAATCGATGTGCATAATCGATGCCGGTGTTGACCAAGAAGGAGCGACGTTTAGATCATGCAAGTCGCAGCCAATGGCTTGAAGCAACTTCAGTAATTGCCATCCGTAACCATCACCACCCACAGCGCCGAACAACCGGATAGAAGAAGTTCCCAGACAATGCAGAATTTTGGCGACCGCGCCTGCACCACCCAGGCTGTATCGAGTGGTTACAACTTGGTGGGATTGTTTGCCGGATTCCGGAACCGATTCCGCAAGTTGCGAGTCAACGATGATTTGCTGGTTTAGAATAAAATCGCCGACCAAGATGATGTTCAGGTCGGCAAATCGTTCAAGCAAATCTTGAAGACGATGAAGTGTTAGTTTTTGGTGCATTTCAGCTATAGGAGTTTGCGAATTTTGCCCTCGGATTGATCACGGTTCTTGGTATGTGGTGATAGCAAATCGATCTTTCTGATGGAAGTCGAATGCCGGCAAAATGGTCCGTCTGCCTTGGTTGCCGCAATTGCTTGGAATGCTTGGAATGCTTGGAATGCTTGGAATGCTTGGAATGCTTGGAATGCTTGGAATGCTTGGAATGCTTGGAATGCTTGGCCGCCGAGACGATGGCGCCAATCTGGGTGATCGCTCGCTGTTAGATCGCTATACGCTTTAGATCGCTGTATAACGCCGGAGATTCGCGAAGTTCGTACGAATTTGCCAGCAAAACGAGAGTGAAGAATCCCGCCTCGATGGTGACAGGTTCAAACGCCCGCGCATTTTTTGTCACCACCAGGCGGGAATACATTGCTGCGACTTAAGGTTATTTTTCTGGCACTTTGGGTGTCGGTTTTCTTAACCAAACGGTTACCAAAAGGTTCCGGAGAATTTGAAAACATATACTGTCTGCAGCTCTAACGCTGTAAACGTTGGTGTTTCCGGCAGTCCACCGGAGGATTACAATGGAGGCGCGGTCCACAAGCGAGTGAACCGTCTATTGCCAATCGTTGAGCCAGCTGGGTGAAAGTCCAAGCGACCATGCACGCGAAGAATCGCCGGTCGTGGATTGCGGGGCAGCCCCAGGAAATTGTGGTTGCTAGCAACCGCCAGCGGAGGTTCAGGTAGGCAAGCATGGGTTAGCCAGCACCGGCACCCAAAACTATCGCCGACCAAACCAATCGGCATCGTAACAGGTTGCGGCAATCAATCGGGAAGTGAGATCCTTGGCGATCGAACCTATCCTTGATCCAAGCGGCCCGTTGATTGAATCGGTCGGTGAAAGAAACAGATTCTTAGTCGCTTGACTGAGATTGCATACGTAAATTACTACTTTTAGTTGAACATAGACAAGGAATTCGGACAGCGTTTCTTTTGACATTTTCAAGAGATGGTTTGTTTCCGGGTCGTTGAAAGGTTGTACGAGATGTCCTATCGATTTCTCAAGGGTTTTAGTTCTGGCAGCATATTCGGTTTTCGCGGCCAGACCGTTTTGGTGGCGTTAAGTATGTTAGGTACGTTTGCTGTGCAGGGTGGTCAAGCCAGGGCTGCGTCTGCGCCTGTGGACTTTACCTGCAGTTCCAAAGTGGCGTGTCTGACCTGGGTGACTGCGACTGGGTATCAGGATCAAACGCAGGAAAAAGCAGATGAAGCCAAGGGCGAAAAGTCCGCTTCGGAAGATGGAACCGAAGACTTCGAAAAGGCGACCGAACTGAAGGTGTCCGCAAAGCAGCTTCGCGATTTGGACAAAGTTGTCCAGTTGTGCGAATCGGCCCTTGAAAAAGGTTTAGACAAGGACAGTGAGAAGTTTTGCCGCAAAATGTTGCTCGACACCTTGATGGAGTACTCGCGGCAAATGAGCACTCGGATCTTGGTTCCCAATCGAGATGGACGATGGCAGTTTTTGCGTCGCGAATCGCTAAAGCGGTTGGAGCAGGCTGTCAAAATCGACGACAAATTGGTGGAAGCCTGGATCTTGATTGCAAAACTAAACGTTCTTGAAAACGGTGATCGCACTCAGGGAATGGAAGCCATTGATAAGGTGATTGACCTAGCCGCGGATGATAAGCGGCAATTGTCCGAAGCATTATTAGTGCGGGCAGGTTATGCAGAAAACGATGAAGACCGTTTGGAAGATTTGAATCAAGCGGTCGAGGTCGACGTCCAAAACGTTGAAGCGCTTCGGACCCGTGGACTTTACTTCTACCTAAAGGAAGAAAACGACAAGGCGATTTCTGATTTCCAGAAATTGGTAGATTTGGACAAGGAAGACGCCAATAGTCGCCTGTTGCTGATTGAAGTATTCAATCGGGTCGATCGATTTGATGATGCATTGAAGCAATTGGAAGACTTTCCGACCAAAGCCGGCGATATTCGTCCAACCCTATTGAAGTCCCAGGTTTACTTTAGCAAAAAGGACTACGAAAAGTCCTTAGAAAATGCGGAGGTTGCCTTGAAATCAGACAAGGATAACCTGCAAGCAATCAACCTAAAGATTCTTTCGTTGCTGCAATTGGAACGATACGAAGATGCAAGCAAGGAAGCGGATGATTTGGTGAAGCGGGCACCCGGGCTTCCCCAGGCTTATTGGTTGCGAAGCATTGCGCTTTCTTCCATGGACAAGTTTGACGAAGCGATTACTGATTTGCAATTGTTGGTAGAGAACGTGCCGGACAATCCAACCTTCAAATTGCAATTAGGGAACTTGTACAACGCATCGGATCGGCCAAGATTGGCATTGAAATTGTTTGACCAACTGTATGAAGAAGATCCTGAGATCGAAGGCATTCTTCGCTCGCGAGGGGACGCCTATCTGGCGATCGGCAAGCACAAGGAAGCGATTTCCGACTACGAAAAGGAACTGGCCCGTGATCCGGAAGATTCGGGAACATTAAACAATTTGGCTTGGGTGCTTTCGACGACTCCGATGGATGATTTGCGAGATGGCAAACGGGCTGTAGAGTTGGCTTTGAAGTCATGCGAGTTAACGAAGTATGAGCAGCCTCATATCTTATCGACATTGGCTTCTTCGTATGCGGAGGCTGGTGACTTTGATAAAGCGCGCCAGTGGATTGAAAAAGCGTTGAAGCGCGCTGAAGAAACCAAGTCAAAGAATTTGGACGATATCAAGAAGGAACTGGAGTTCTACAAAAAAGACCAGCCATGGCGAGAACTGGAAGAGAAGGAAGACATTCCTTTGAAGAGTGGCAAAGATCTAAAGTTAGGTAAGGACGACAAGGACAAAAAATCATCCGACAGTGATGATGATTTTTAAACCGGTTGAAACCTAATTAAGGTATGGCACTCTTGGTAGATGACATCTAGCTTGGTTCTCAAGAGCGAATGCTCTTGAAAGCCAAGCTATTTTTTTAGGAACCTGGCCCGTTTTTCTTCAGGATTAAATGTGATGAAATGGGGATCTTTGCTGTTGGGTCTTATGAAAACATTGGCGGTCATCTGGACGATTCCCAACACAATGTTGGGGGTCTTGATTGGACTGCTGGGTCTGGTTTCAGGAGGTCGTTGTCGGTTTCGTGAAGGTTGTTTTGAATTTTGGGGTGGCGGTACCACTTGGTTTCTAAAGCGATTTCCAATCAATGCGGTGGCCATGACGCTGGGGCATACTGTGTTGGGTGTCAGCGATGAATACCTGCACAGCGCGGGGGATCATGAACGTGTACATGTCAGGCAATATGAACGCTGGGGGCCCTTTTTTTTGCCGGCTTACATTTTGTGCAGCGGATGGATTTGGTGGGCGGGCGGCAACGCTTACCTGGACAATCCTTTTGAAGTGGAAGCGTATTCCAAGGCCCCTTGAGTTCGCGGCAGGCAAAGAAATCCAGAATTAGCCGTCTTTGTTGCGCTTTTGTGAACGCATCCAGTGGCAGTGGTGGCGTCAGATCGGACTGAATTGGGCGGTTCTAGCCAATTCGCAGCAAATCAACCATACTGGGGCAAACATCTGCGACGAACGGTCACCAACGGTAGCATTTTGCGGCTTTCTAGGATTGTGTCTCGGGTTGCAGATGGGCCATTGTTGAAATTGGCGGAATTGCTGACGTCCTAGTGTTCACGTCCTAGTGTCCTGTGGGTTGCAGTGTTTTCGCGTAGAGACTTTAGGGATCTTTGATGGTTTGGTTTTCATGAATCCGCTTCATTTTTGCATTATCGTTACGCCGCTTTCGGTCTACCTGTTGCTGCTGGGTTTTTTGAACCTTAGAGGGCGGCCATTTGTGACAACCGTGGGCCGCGACATTGCCATTTTGGGAGTTGCCATTTCCGGACTGGTGGTAATTGGCCCGATGGAGTTATTCTTCCCCGAAACAGCGGTGGCTAGATTTGGGCCATTCGTCTGGATAATGCTGCTGGCGTTTTACGGCTTATGCACTTCGATGATCGCACTTTTGGTTCGCCCGGGATTGGTGATCTACAACGTTAGTTATGACCAATTGCGTCCGGTGTTAACTGACGTGTTGACCAAAATGGGAAAACCCCAGTGGATGGGCGACAACGTGAGGATACCGACGGGAAATATTCATTTTCATATTGAAAACCATCCTTGGTTGAGGACAATACAATTGGTTTCCAGCGGCAATCGCCAGAATTTTAATGCATGGCGCGAGTTGGAAATTGAACTGGGAAAAGCAAGCCAAACGGTGCCCAGTCAAGCTAATTTTTATGGACCGCTCTTTTTGGTAACCGCTGCGGTCTTGATGGTTGGAAGTTTGAGTTGGATGATTTTGGATCAAGATCAAGTCATGGTCGCATTTCGGCAAATGATGCGTCGGTAAGCTTGGGCGTTTAAGCCTTGTGACCAACGCGGTGGTTCGCTATTACCGATGAGTGTGGCGTGGATCTTTGCCTTGCGGTTAGTAAGAATGAAGTTAAGTCGTTTTCGTTGTGATTACTTTGTTAGATAGTGGAACAAAAATGAGTGAGGATTTTCCTCCGTCAACCGAAGAGTTGCTAGAGACTTTCGACCTGCTCTTTGACTGGGAAGAGAAGTACGAGTACTTAATTGAATTAGGTAAGCAACTGCCACCGTTTGTCAAAGCACATCAGGTTGAAGCCAATCGGGTTCACGGATGCATGAGCACGGTATGGTTGACCTCGGAAGTGGACCAAAGTAGGCCGCCAATCATGAAGATTCAGGCGGATAGCGATTCGTTGATCGTGCGCGGTCTGATTGTTGTGTTGTTAGGATTTATGAATGGCAAGGACTGTGAAACCATCCTAAATTCGGATCCTGACGATTTATTTAAGCGGTTGGGATTCGATCAGTCACTCAGTGCAAATCGAAGGAACGGTTTGGCATCGATGATCCAGCGGGTTAAGTCGGACGCGTTTTTGGCGGAGTCGGGTATGTAGGTTTGTGGCTAATGGGTGTGTAGGTGATCGGTCTGGCACTACGTCGGTAACGGGCATGTGAGTGGTGGGCACATTGATGAGAATGCCCGGATTGATTTTTGCCTCGCATAATCGCTGCAATCAATACAGTGAGAGTCTTCTGCGATTGGGCATTTCGGCAAAGTTGCTTGATCTTTGTCGACCGCCAATCGGTAACCTAGGTTTTAGGGATTCAAATCCGCCAGGTTTCCTTTCATTGGGTGTCGTTTGACATGTCACTTCAGACCAAGCTTTCAGCGATTCCGCGCAATTGGCTGTTAATTATTTTTGCTTCTCTGATCCTTATTGGAACGGGTTGCGGATCTCAATCTCCAGAGGCAAGTCTGGATCCCTTGAATCTATTGTCGCATTACAAGGAAAAAGTCCCTCGCCACCATCCCTATGATTTAGTGGAAATGGATTTAGGGGCTTATGCGGTCACGATCGGGGTGCAAGATAACCAAGTCGATGTGTACCGAATTTCCTTTACCGCGACTGCAATTCTTCCCAAAGGTGAACTTGAAAACATTAAGAAATTGGCCGAAGAATACCAGACTCGAATCCGAGACATGGTCAATGAAAGCGCGAAAACGATGTCGGTTGACCACATGAGCGATCCGCATCAAGCTTGGCTGAAGTCCGAGATTCTGGCCAATTTGGCTCGCATGTTTAAGACCCGTGCCGTTCGCGATGTCGTCTTTTCAGACTACTCTTTTGATCGAAGCTAACGGTTGCGAGTGCTGCGTTGCAAATTAGGTCTGGCTGCCTGTTCAAAATCATCCAAGCGTGGTTATTGGGTTGGGTTCGCGCTTTGGTTTTTCGGATACATGCGGTATCGATTCGCGCAAGGCGACTTGTCCCAGAATCTTCGATTTGACCGCAGACCGTCCAGTGCCTGCTAGTTCCGCTGACCCGTCAATTTCCTGTCTGCATAAACTTGCCAACCGTCATATCTTAAGGTGGGTTCCGGGTGACAAAGGGTTTTACCTGCAGATTCAGGTAAACGCCGGGCGGCGCTGTTTTACGTATTTGGTATGATCGCTATTCTCGACGGGACCGGCGCAGGCCTAATGATCCGTCGCATGGTGCGGTGAAAGTAAGGTTGTCGTCGATGGCTAACTGAACCCCTAATTGTCGGATAATCGTGCTTATTTGGTCACCTGCCTGACCAGGTGGCCGTTCCAACCGGACCTGAATGGTTGGCTGGCGATTCAAATTCTGAAGCCCTCGCTTGCTTAATTTTTACGGGCTAGCTCAATTCATTACTGGAAGCGTTGACTGATGACTTCTCCTGTTCGCCTATGTTTGGTTCTTCATAATCATCAACCGGTGGGTAACTTTGACGGCGTATTTGAACAGGCGTATCAAGATAGTTACCTTCCGTTCTTGGAAGTGTTTGAACCTTTTGTCGATTTGAAAATATCGCTGCACACAAGTGGTCCGTTGGTCGAGTGGTTGGATCTTCATCATGGTGAGTACTTGGATCGAGTTGCTGCGCTAGTGTCCGCTGGTCGAATTGAAATCATGGGCGGCGCTTACTACGAACCCATCTTGCCGATGTTGCCGGTTCGAGATCGTATCGGACAGATTACTCGCTTTACCGACTTTCTACAGAAGCGGTTGGGTGGCGAAGTTCAAGGTATGTGGATGCCTGAACGGGTATGGGAGCAGTCTCTTGTGTCAGATTTGTCGAACGCAGGCATCCAGTACACCGTGCTTGATGACTGTCATTTTCGCAATGCAGGTTTAAGCAATGACCAATTGAACGGCTATTTCTTAACCGAGGATCAGGGGCGATTGTTGAAAGTGTTTCCTGGGTCCGAGCAACTTCGATACTTGTTGCCCTTTCGTCCAGTCCAGGAAACGATCGACCACTTACGGCAACTGGGCGAGCAATTTCCTGGTGCGATCGCAGTGTTTGGTGATGACGGCGAGAAGTTTGGTACTTGGCCCGATACGCAGCAGCATGTGTACGGCGATGGTTGGTTGCGTGATTTCTTCCAAGCGTTAACCGACAATCGTGATTGGTTGCAAGTCACCACGTTGGCCGAAACGGCGCAGAATGAGCAACCCAGTGGCAAGATCTATATTCCAGATGCATCTTATCGCGAAATGACCGAATGGGCGCTGCCGACTGAATCTCAAGTTGAATTTGACCACTTGGTTCATGAAATGGAAGGCGACCCCCGGTGGAGCCGAATCAAGCCTTACTTGCGTGGAGGATATTGGCGTAACTTCAAGGTCAAGTATCCTGAAACGGACGAAATGTATGCGCGAATGATGTACGTTAGCGATGCGATTGATCAATTGCAGCGCACCGGATATGAAAGTGCGGAACTGCAGCAAGCGATTGAACATCTTTACCGCGGTCAGTGCAATTGCCCTTACTGGCACGGCGCGTTTGGCGGTGTTTATTTGCCGCATTTGCGGAACGCGATCTATTCGGAATTGATCCAGGCGGAAAAGTATTTGGACCTGGCTTGTCAACGCGGGACAGATTTTATTGAAGCCGTTGCTGCGGATTTTGACTTCGATAGTCACAACGAAGTTCGTATGGCAAACCATCACTTGTGTTGTTGGGTGACTCCGACCCACGGCGGTCAGATTTATGAACTGGATGTTCGGACGATCGCTCATAATTTATTAGCCACTTTGGATCGCCGTCCCGAAGCGTATCACGAAAAAGTGCGGAGCGGGCAAGCGGCTGGTGGAAGCCAAGCGGCTAGCATTCACGACCGTGTCGTGTTCAAGCAGGAAGGTCTGGATCAAATGCTGCACTACGATTTTGGACGTCGTAAAAGCTTGGTGGATCATTTTTGGGACAACGAAGTTTCTGTGGAACAAGTGGCTACCGGGCAGGCCAGGGAACGGGGCGATTTCGCGGGTTGCGGTTTCGACGCCAAGATTCGTCGTGGTGATGATCGGGTGCAATTACAGATGGTTCGCAAAGGAAACGCTTTCGGCGTGCCTTTAACGATCACCAAGGCAATTACTATGATCGCTGATAGTGACGTGTTGGAAGTAGCGTACTTGATCGAAGGCTTGCCTCAGGATCGTGATTTCCATTTTGGTGTCGAGTGGAATTTCGCCGGGTTGCCGTCGGGGGCGAGTGATCGATTTTTCCACGATCAAGACGGAGATTCGTTGGGTCAGCTAGGGGTTAGGCAAGACTTGCACGGCGTTAAGTCGCTGGGCCTGACAGACCAATGGTTGGGGATTGATGTGCGGCTTGGGGTCGATCGTCCGTCCAGTATCTGGGCGTTTCCAATAGAAACCGTCAGCCAATCCGAAGGTGGATTCGAGGCGGTGCACCAATCGGTCGCGGTGGTGCCACATTGGATTGTTACTGGCAATCCACAAGGCCGTTGGAGCGTCACATTCGAGGTCACATGCGATTGCGAAATGGCAAGGCAACGCATGCAACAGGCACTGTTGCAGGAACAATCGTAAGTGGAAGCAAGTGGATTGAGTAAAGCGTTGCAGCCATGGAAAAAGGGGTGGTCACATTGGGAAGTAAAGTAGCCAGGTAAAGTAGCCAAGTGAGTGTGATATTACTGAATCGACCCTGGATTTTTCCCACGTCAGCATTAGATTGCGGTCAGGTTTTTTCGGTAAATTTGCTTCGCGGTGTTTGGGGATCCGGGTAAATTCAGTGCTGCTGTGCAAGTTGGTCCCGTTTAATGAGAGTGGTTCTAACGCTTGTGGTTTCTTAGCTAATTGCCGTTGTAAATTGAGATGGTCATGCAGTGGATTTTCAATCGGATTAGTAACGCGTTTGCGATTGAACTTCGAATGCTTGCGACCTTTCGGGTCATTCTGGGGTTGATCGTTGCCTGGGGACTTTGGGGTCGATTCCAAATTCGCGATTTGGTTTTTGGCGAACAATTGGCGGGCAGCGTCAGTGATGGACTCATCTCCAGCGAACTATCGCGATCGGTTTGGACGCCTTGGCACTGGTCGGTTCTGTGGATGGATCAACTGACTGCGAAGTTGATCTATTTGGTGAGTGGATCACTACCGCAAATGGGTGCGGATCAATTGCAAGCGGCGGGTGTTGCCGGTGGTGGGCAGATTCAATCGTTGCCAGACGCCATGTCTGATGCCCCAGCTGATGGCGGTTTTGTTCTGGATACGCTTCAGCAAACGTATCTTTTCTTTGCCAGTTCCAGCTATGTAGATTTGATCTTTATTCTCGGGATAGTCGCCGCTACGTTTTTTTGTTTAGGGTTATTCACGAAAGTTTCTAACGTTATTTTGTGGATTATCGTGGTGTCCATTCAAGTGCGAATGCCGCTGTTTAATAGCGGCGCGGACACGATCGAAAAGTTGTTTCTGTTCTGGATGTTATTTCTTCCAGCGGGGGCGGTCGGCAGCTTAGACGCTACGTTTTTCCCGCGTCAGGGTTTTTGGCGAAAGCGAATTAATCAGACAACATTGCAGTTGAAACAACTGGGTTCGCTGTCTGCAAACCAAAGTGTGCAGCCGTTGTCGATTAGCAATTTTGCGACGGCAGCTGTGATGATGCAGTTGGTTTTAATGTACTTTTTTGCTGGCGTTTCTAAGTGTAATGGAGACTGGTTTACGGGCGCCGCCGTTGAAAAGGCGCTGGGTTGGGACTTGATCGTCAAGCCATTGGGGCACTGGCTGCAGACAAAGGCTTGGTTGACCGGGCCTGCGACCTGGGGCGTGCTGGGGGTTGAGCTGTTTTTGCCACTTTTAGTGTTCTGCCCTGGGCTTTATCGTTGGACTCGTCGACCTACGATTGTGTTCCTGGTAATGATACACCTGGGAATCGCACTGACGATGACGATCGGGACGTTTTCCGCGATTGCGATCGCCGGTTGGTTGCTATTCCTGAATGGAAGCGGTTTGGGGATCAAGACTTGGTGGAAAGACTTGGCGGATCAGTCGGTTGTGCCATTGTTGCGAATGGCGAATTCAACCAGTCCTTCGGGTACGGCCGCCCAATTGTGTGTCGCGATGTTGCTGGGGTTAGTTTTGTGGTGGAATGTTTCGCTGACGCCTTGGGGGGCTTCGCGAAATATTTTCCCTCAGCCGCTAAAGCCACTGGTTTGCAACTTGGCATTGGACCAGCATTTTCCCATGTTTGGCGACGTCCCGAAAACGAATTGGACTTGGCAACATCAGGTGGTAGATTCCAGTGGAGGAACAATCGACGCTAGATTGAACTTGCCGTCGCCGTTGAATCTTCACGGTGGGGTAGCGGCATTGGCCGAGTCGCAAAGTCAGTTCTTGTGGCGGCAACTTCACGTGAACTTGATCTACAATCAGTCGAAGAACCCAGTACTGGTACGCCAAGTAGTTGAAAATTTGCGGAAACTGGAACTGTCGCGGTTGAAGTTGAGGGCAGGCGATGCTGCCCAAGAGATTCAATCCAAATTTCGAGTGGTGGATCCCGGTTCTGGCGAAGTCTTGTCGTGGTGATGTGGAGTTGCTACGGAGTGAAGTGCAGTGAAGTGCAGTGAAGTGCAGTGAAGTGCAGTGAAGTAGAAGTGCAAGTAGAAGTGCAGTGAAAGGCAAGTAAAATGAATGTGGCAACGCGAAGTTAAGAACTGTCCCGCCATGACTTTCCGAATTCAAGTGTAGCAAGGGGGCGAAACCCGCAACTTTTTTGCGGACGCTCTGGTAACGCAGAGATTGTGGGACAGGTTTGGGCGTGATGCTCTTGGCGAATCAACGTCAACAAGCGTCTTTGGCATAAACGATTTTAGATGAAAAATTCTGTAGAAAGTGCGACGTGAATTCATCGAAGGTTGCATATCTTGGTCCGGCGATGACTTACAGTTATTTGGCAGCGCAAAGGTACCAGCCGGACATTTCTAAACATTTGGCCTGCGAATCGATTGACGATGTCTTTGCGGCGATTTTGCAGGGCCAGGCGCAGTTGGGTGTCGTGCCCTTGCGAAATTCTTCGAGTGGTCTGGTTAGCGATACCGCCGAGTCGATTGTTCGCCGTTTGATTGGCGTCACTTTGCCTTCGGCTGGGTCCTGGTGGAAATCGCAGTTGTGTGTCGCCAGCAGCTTTCCCCTTTCGGTTCGTCATTGCTTGGTCGGTTGGGGGCAGTTTTCACAGATCCGTACCGTGGTTAGTAAGCATCAAGCGATTCAGCAGTGCCAAGGTTGGCTACGTCGTAACCTGCCCAAGGCCGAAACTGAAGCGGCGGACAGTTCCGCAGGTTCGATTGCTGGGTTGGAGGCTTCGCCAGATTGGGCAGCCATTGTCAGCCAAGAAGCCGCGCATCAGGCCGGCGTGCCAATCTTGGCCAGTGATATTCAAGATAACCCTGACAATGAAACCGAATTTGTAGTGGTGCAATGTGATAGTCAGGCCAAGTCTGGCTTTGCAGAATCTGCCGGGCAACGGTTTGTAGAATATTGGATTGGGCAATTCCAAGGTGTCAGCCAAAGCGGTGACCCAATCGCCGTCCAAAGTGTAAGTGAGCGGTTGTTGGCATCGGTCCGGCTTGGGCAAACCAGTGATCGTCTGCTTTGGCAGCATTGCTTTGAATGGGGTGGGCGCTACTATTGGTTTGGCAAAATCGACTCGGACCACGAATTTTCAAGTCATGTCGCAGTCACCCGAACGACCTCTGGAGCGATTAGCAATTTTTCTGAAGATTCAGACCAATTTTCGGCGGCTTGGCGATTGGGTGCAGCTTTGGTGCAGTAGTCTGTTCTTGGATTTGGAAACGGGCGCAGCATTCGTGCTGGGGATGATAAACGCGGGGGCTGAATCCACTTTCGTTTGACGCTTATAATCGACCGTCGGTTGTCTTGTGTGCCAAACCGTCTTGGCTTTTCTTAGTATCCAAAGTTCGATGCTATCTTTTCAGCCAGTTCGACCGCCGGTGATTCAAGGATAAAAGATGAGTAACATTGAATTTGAAAAACAAGGTGTCTTTTACCTTGGGCGTCGTCATGATTTGTCCAGCGGAGTGACGTCGAATGAAAATCTTTTGTACAAGTCAAAAGATTTGACCACTCATGCGATGGTGGTCGGCATGACCGGTAGTGGAAAGACGGGTCTGTGTTTGGGGTTGTTGGAAGAGGCAGGGATGGATGGCATTCCCGCGATCATTATCGACCCTAAAGGTGATATTGGGAATCTGTTGCTGACCTTTCCAGAAATGCGACCCTCAGATTTCCGTCCGTGGGTGGACGAAGTCGAGGCTACTCGGAAAGGCCTGAATCCGGATCAGTTCGCCAAATTGGAAGCCGAAAAGTGGCAACAGGGATTGGAATCTTGGGGGCAAGATCTGGAGCGAATCAAGCGGTTTCGCCAAAAGGTAAATCTGTGCGTATTCACTCCCGGATCCAAGCAAGGCCGGCCGATTTCTATTCTGCGCGGTTTTGAAGTGCCGTCGCAGGAAGTGTTGGATGATCGTGAAGCGTTTGGTGATTATGTTTCAACAACCGCAAGTGGATTGCTGGGACTGTTGAAAATTGATTCGGATCCTGCAACCAGTCAACCGCATATTTTGCTGTCGAAGATTTTGAATGACCAGTGGAAGGCAAAACGGTCGTTGCATTTAGATGAACTGGTCAAATTAGTATTGAATCCACCGTTCAAACAAGTGGGCGTTTTGGATCTAGATCGATTTTTGCCAGAGAAGGAGCGTACAACGTTAGCGATGGCGATTAACAATCTGATCGCATCGCCGGCATTGGATGACTGGCGGACGGGTGAGCCGCTAAACATTCAGAATCTACTGTACGACAAGCAAGGCAAGGCGAACATATCGATACTGTCGATTTCACATTTAGACGATAGCGAGCGGATGTTCTTTGTGACAATGTTGTTAAATGAATTGGTTGCCTGGACCCGTAAGCAATCAGGTACCAGTTCGTTGCGGGCCATATTCTATATGGACGAGGTGTTTGGCTATTTTCCGCCGGTAGCAAATCCGCCTAGCAAGCGTCCTATGTTGACCCTGTTGAAGCAAGCACGGGCCTTTGGAATCGGTGTTCTTTTGGCGACTCAGAATCCTGTTGACTTGGACTATAAAGGGCTTTCGAACATGGGAACTTGGTTCTTAGGTCGCCTGCAGACCGAGCGAGATAGGATGCGAGTGCTGGAAGGATTGGAAGGGGTGTCAGGCGCTTCAGAAAGTAACTTCTCAACGGGTGAGATAGGCGTGGTGTTGGCCGGTTTGGGGGCCAGGAAGTTCTTGATGAATAATGTGCATGAGGATGGTCAGCAAATTTTCGAGACCCGCTGGGCGATGTCGTATCTTCGCGGTCCGATTGCGACTAGCCAGATCAAGCAGTTGAATTCTCTGTGGGGGTGTCCGTACGAAGAATATCAGAAAGACGAAGTTACCAGAAAAGTGGGTGTGGTTTTGCCTGCAGGTGTTCGTGAAAAATTTGTGCAAGCCAAGCGAACGCCAGTTGGATCTTCGGTCGCTTATCTTCCCGCATTAATCGGAATTGGTGAAGGGAAGTATAAGAACCCGAAGCAATCGCAAACCATTGATGCGGAAATCCGACGCGTTGTATTGTTATCGGATGTTGTCAGTTCTGGTGATTGGGAAAAATCATTCGTTGTTGGTGAACTGGAATTTTCTGATCAAGTGCCAGGCAGTCAAAAGTTGTCACTTCCGGTTGAGGCGTCTGACCATAAGAACTTGAAACACTGGCAAGATTCACTGGAAGTTCAGATCAGGACAGAGGCTAAGCAAGTCCTCTGGTGTGCTGAAGCCAAACAGGGGTCAGAATTTTTGGATCGGGCGGATGCCAAACAGGCTTTTCAGAGTGCGGTCTTGAAATCAATTCAGGAATCGCGGGAAGCTAAATTGAATGAAGAGCGGAAGAAGGTGGAAGCCAAATTGGTTAAGGCAAAGGGAAAATTGACGAAAGCAGAAAGCCAAGTTAGCCAGCGATGGTGGGACACGATTTCCTATTGGGGGCAAACGATCGTGGCTTTTGTTCTGGCCTTGGCCAGCGGGCGGAAAACGGCCAGCGTTGCCAATGTGAACAAAGTGGGCACTGCCGTGAGGAAAGGCAGTAAGATTGCCGCCGAGAAGGAAGATGTGAAGATCGCACAGGACGCCGTGCAATTAGTCGAGGCTGAATTGAACGACAAAGATGCTGAAATTAAGGGCGTGCAGGAACTCAAAGCTGAAGATTTGCAGTTTGAAGAGTTATCAGTCCAACCGACCGCCGTGTCAGTGAAAGAGTTTTCAGAAGTCGCCTGGCTTCCCTATCTTGTGGATTCGGGGTTGCTCACCGGGCCCTGGTTCGAAATCAAAGCCAAAGAATAGGACTGACTGAAGTATGATCATTGCCTCAATAGCGTTCAATTTGCCTTTAACCGGCCTTCAAGAGTTGGTTCTTTGCATTTAGCACTGCTTGACAACTATTTAGAAAGACAGTTACACTAAGCTGCTCCAAGCAAAAAAATGTGAATGCGGTTGCTGAGCGATTGCCACTTTTGGGCGGTGTTAACCGTTACTGAAGGTGGCCTGTTGCATTGATGGCCTGTTGCATTGATGGACGTGCCAGATTCCGGGGAAATATTTCTTAGGGCCGCTGTTACGCTGTCTGGAAGAAACGCGATCCAAGAGAAGTGCTGTCCAACAGAGCTTTTGTCAAATAAGGCGTCTGTCTAATAGTGCGACTGGCGACTGGCGACTGGCGATTGGTGACTGGCGATTGGTGACTGGCGATTGGCGATTGGTGACTGGCGACAGGTGATTGTGCGTAACGAGTGTTCGGTCGAAGCGAGCGCTTTACTAAGAATAAAGCATAGCTTTGGCACGGCACTCGCAACCCTCTTCAAGGTTATTTGCAAAATTCGAGTGCAGGCATTATTCATTGATCGATTGAACACATTTACCCATGGATCACTCCGGTCGGTCTTGAATCCCAGGATAAGATTCTTGGTGTAGCCTTCCGCGATTTCTCGCTTGGACGTTCACAAACCATTTCATCCCGCATTATTTGAATCAGCTTTATGGAACTGCTTGCGATGCGGTTCCATCTGCTTTTACGTAAATTCTGTCCAAAGGCCATATTTCCAATGCCAAACAGGTTACCTAAGCCACTCGACTTCAAGCCATTGACCACCATTCCTGCGTCAGTGATTCCTGCGTCAGTGATTCCTGCAGCCAATAGGGGAAAGCAAATAGTAAATTGGGTGCCTCGCTCTACTTTGATGATGACCGCACTGTTAGCAATAGTTTTAACAGCTGCCACTTGGGTTTCACCCACGCTGGGGCAAGGTGTTGATGAAGTCGTGGCGGCAAGTGCGGTCGCCGGTTTCGACAATGCTTCCGTCCAGTCGATGGAGTATGTGTTTTGGTTTATCGTTTTGGCGTCGTCATTGACGGCGTTAGCGTTCGCGCGCAAGTTCTATGTGACGATGATCCAATCGGATCCAGGCAATCCGCGGATGGTTGAGATTGCGGGTTATGTACGAAGTGGTGCATCTGCATATTTGCGGCAGCAAAATTTGGTGGTCGGCATGTTTATGGCCGTCGTGTTCGGATTGTTGCTATGGGCTGCTTATACGGAGGTCCAGGAACGGTTTGTGCCTTTCGCCTTTTTGACCGGTGGATTGTGGTCGGGTGTTGCCGGCTATTTAGGAATGAAGACAGCCACCAATGCCAGTAGCCGAACCGCCGCGGGCGCGATGAAGTCGTTGAATGAAGGCTTGCAAGTGGCCTTTCGCAGCGGTGCGGTAATGGGTCTGTGCGTGGTGGGTCTGGGACTGTTGGACATGGCGTTTTGGTACGCGATCTTGCGGTTGATTCTGAAGATGGATCTCAACACGGTTACGGTCACAATGTTGTGTTCGCTGTTGGGTGCTAGTAGCCAGGCCCTTTTCGCTCGGGTGGGTGGTGGTATCTTTACCAAAGCAGCCGACGTTGGTGCCGACTTGGTGGGTAAAGTTGAGCAGGGTATTCCTGAAGATGATCCTCGCAACCCTGCGACGATCGCAGATAACGTTGGTGACAATGTGGGTGACGTTGCTGGTATGGGTGCCGACCTTTATGAATCGTATTGCGGTTCGATCTTGGCTTCTGCGGCATTGGGCGTCGCTGCGATGACTTCGCTTAATCCAAGCTTGGTAATGCCTGCTTTGTTCCTGCCGTTGATGATTGCGGCATTGGGTGTGGCTTGTTCGATTGGTTGTATCTTTTTGGTCCGCGCGGGCGAGGACGCCAGCCAGCGAGCCTTGTTAAAAGTTTTAGCACACGGTATCGATACTTCTATGTTGTTGGTCTTGGTGTTGTCGTGGGGTGTAACCTACTTAATGCTTGGGCCTGACCATGTAATGATTGCCGCCAGTATCACGGTCGGATTGGCAGCAGGATGGTTAATTGGTAAGTGGACCGAATATGCAACCAGTGATGAATATGGTCCAACCCAGCGTTTGGCCGAACAGGCGTTAACCGGTCCCGCGACCGTAATCATTGCCGGTATCGCAGATGGCATGAAGAGCGTTTGGTTTCCTGTGTTGGTGGTTTGTGGGGCAACGGTTTTGGCTTTCGGTTTTGCTAACGGCTTTCGCTTTGACGACGTAGAGTACTTCACCTTAGGTCTGTACGGTGTTGGTATTGCCGCAGTGGGAATGCTTAGCACCCTTGGGATTACGCTGGCAACAGATGCCTATGGTCCGATTGCTGACAATGCTGGTGGCAATGCCGAGATGGCCAAACTGGATCCGATCGTCCGGCAGCGAACCGATGCTTTGGATAGTCTTGGAAATACGACCGCTGCTACAGGTAAGGGGTTTGCTATTGGTTCGGCAGCATTGACAGCGTTGGCGTTGTTGGCGGCGTATGTTGAACAGGTTCGTACCGGCTATGAACGTTGGGCCAGAACAGAAACTGCTGTGGTTCAGCCAGATACGTTGTACAAGGTGGCCGACAAATATGTGGTCATTAAATCACAGGCTGCGATGGAAAAGGGCGCGGATGCTGCAACTCGGAAGGCCGGTTCTCAAGGGTATTTAGTAATGCCCGCGTCCTTGCAAGATAAAGCGATTAAAGCAGCTTGGAATGCGGTAGAGAAAGGCGCGGTGGTGCCTGCTGATTTGGTATCGATCCAGATGGAAGCTAGTGGGGATAAGGTGCTCCGGTTCCAAGCCACGGGTGACCGTTTGGTAAATGTTTCTCGAGCATCGTTGTCGGACTTTGCGACTTTTTATGACGCGACCGTTTTAAATCCTCGTGTGCTGATCGGTATCTTTATCGGCTGTATGACGACTTTCGTGTTCTGTGCAATGACCATGCAGGCGGTGGGCCGAGCGGCTCAGGGCATGGTAAATGAAGTAAGACGCCAGTTTGCTGAAAACAAAGGCATCATGGACGGTACCAGTATGCCAGATTATGAACGCCCCGTTGCGATCAGCACAAAGGCGGCTCAACGCGAGATGGTGATGCCTTCGCTTTTGGGGTTGTTGACTCCGCTTGTCACCGGGTGGTTGTTGGGCGTTGGTGGTGTCTTGGGATTGCTGGTTGGCTGTTTGACATGCGGATTCTGTTTGGCAGTCTACATGTCCAATGCTGGTGGTGCTTGGGACAATGCAAAGAAATACGTAGAGACCGGAAAGCACGGCGGCAAGGGTGGCGATGCTCACAAAGCGGCAGTGGTGGGTGACACCGTGGGCGATCCGTTTAAGGATACCAGCGGCCCAAGTCTGAATATCTTGATCAAACTCATGAGTATGGTCAGTGTAGTCGCCGCTGGTTTCATTGTTCGCTACGCGTTGGATCAGTTGAACCTGTTCTAAATGATGCCGATCAAGCGAGATTGAATTTGATAACGGCCAAGACGTGATTTTAAAACGTCTCGGCCGTTTTTTTTTGCGCAGGTTGGCAGTCAATGCAGTCAATGCAGTCAATGCAGTTGGCCATTTTCAGGGGACGTTTCTGCTACCGCAGTTGGGCGTACCCCGTTGATTCGTCTGGCGATGTCAAGTCTAGCCAGGAAACTGAAGCCCAGTTTCGAAAGTTCGGTCCACTTGTCGATCTTGTCGGTTGGCCGATCAGCACTGCCTTTGTCTGGCAACCATAGTTGCCCAATCGCAATCATCGCCAAGCCCAGTGATACCGCTGCTCGGCGGTCGGCTCTATGGGGCAGGTTCAATCGGTGGCGGTCTGGGCAATACTGGTCGTTTTTTCTGGAAGGACTGATTAAGCGGGTTGTCGTTTGCCGAAGACGAAGGAATGCAGCTCCGCTAGGCTTTCGGGCGTGCTAGCGGCTGTGCTGTTGAGAACTTGACATTCGATCAGTCGAAGAGGGTCAAGAGTTTAGCAATAAGGTGTATTGCGATCGGAAGGTTCCGCCGTGTCGAATTCCAGTGGTAAGAAACAAAAACGACGTTCGATTCGTCAGCAGCGTCAACGCCAGCAAGCGCAAAAGGTCCTGAACCGGGACAGTTTTTCTCAGTCGCGTGTTGCGGCGGCGTTGGGCAATGTGGCGTCTATGGTTCAAGCAGGTCAAGCCGCGCAAGCGTTGGCACAAGCCACCGAGTTGACGAGAGAAATTCCAAACAATTGGCAGACCTGGAATTTGTTGGGAACGCTTCAAGATCATCTAAGAATGGCCGAGGACGCTGAAGCCACTTTTCGCCACTTGACTCAGATTGCTCCCGACCAACGCGAGGGTTGGCAGGGGTTAGCAAAATTACTTAGTAATCGCCAAGCAACCGATGAAGCCGCCAAGTGTTTGGAGCGTGCGGGTCAGTTGGGACAAAATGGGATTGGTATTTTGATCGATTTGGCTAGGACCTTCTTGATCGCAGGCAATACCGACCAAGCCGGGTCAACGATTGATAAGGCATTGGCGTTGGAGCCCAACCATCCCGACGCGTTGAACATTCAAGGTCTTATTTATCAACGACTCGATCGCGTCCAAGATGCGGCGGTTACCTTTTGTAATGCAGCCCAGCTGCGAGACAACTTTACGGACGCCTTGGCAAACTTAGGTGAATGTTTGCGAAACCTGGGTCAGTTGGAAGAGTCAGAGGACATCTTAAGTCAGACCTTGCAAATAGATCCTCTACACGGCAACGCCTTAGGCTTTATGGGCTTGCTAAAGTCGATGACTGGCGAAAAAGAAGCCGGCATTGATTACTTGCAAAAAGCGATTGATTACAACCCTCGTTATCGCTTGTTTCGTTTGCAATTGGCAAGAAACCAGGCAAGCGTTGGTGATTCAGAATCTTCCTTGAACAACTTGGATTTTCTATTGCAACGGGGTGACCAGGACCCTGACATCATCTTAGAGAAGGCGGGGGTTTATTCGCTGTTTGGAGAAACCGAACTTGCGCGTCACGCTTGTTCTGAAGTTCTGTCGTTCCAGCCGGATAATCTTAAGGCGAGATTGCGATCCATCCTCTCGCTGCCTCAAGTGGCGTCTGACATGCAAGAGATTGCCTGGCACCGTGAGAATTTGGAATCGGGTCTTGATTCACTCTTGCAGTCGGAATTACCAGTTTTGGATGCCAAACTGGATGATTTTCCCAATGCGCATTTCTACTTAACTTACCATGGGCAAAACAATCGATCGATTAACCAAAAGATATCTTCGTTGTATCGGAAGGTGACACCCGGTACGAATTTTGTCAACTCGAAGCTGGCAGATTTGAAGCGACTGCGGCATCCAGGTGCGAAGATTCGGATCGCCTTTGTTTCCAAGAATTTCTCGAATCATACGATTGGTCGATTGACCTTGGGTTTGATTGCGAAATTGGATCGAAAACGGTTCGAGGTAAGCTGCTACACATTTCCAGCAAAAGCGGACGATTATCGCGCCCGTTTTCAAGCAGCCAGCGATCACTTTAAAGTGTTGCCAGGCGACGGATTGGAAGCCGCCCAGGCTCTGGCGGACCAGCAGCCAGATCTGATTTTTTATCCAGACATTGGAATGGATCCGACCACGTACCAAATGGCTCACTGCCGCATCGCGCCGATCCAGTGCGTGACTTGGGGGCATCCGGTCACCACCGGAATTTCTACTATCGATTACTTTCTGTCTTGCGATGGCATGGACAGTGAAGACTCCCGCTCGCATTACAGCGAAAAGCTGGTGATATTGCGTCACATGTTTTTCTACTATGAACGCCCAACGTTGATGTCCCACGAGATCACCAAGGAACTGCTAGGCTTGCCCAAGAATTTCCGTATTTACCTTTGTCCACAGACTCTATTCAAATTTCACCCGGAGTTTGATCAGATGCTGGCAGGTATCTTACGCAATGACCCAAGTGGGTTAATTTTGATGGTCAAGTTGGGGCAGGAGAGTTGGCGAAAGAAGTTACTGGCTAGATTTGAACGAATCATGCCCGATGTCGCCAAGCGAATTTTGTGGCTACCTCGCATGAGTGCGTTCAAGTTTCAGCACCTATTTCGCCTGGGAGACGTCGCCTTGGACCCCTATCGATTCGGTTCGGGGAACACGTCATTGGAAGCATTGTCGATGGGAACACCGTACATTACTTGCCCAGATCAATTCATGCGGACCCGCGCAACGTACACGAACTACAAACGGATGGGCATCCTGGATACGATTGCCACGACGCCCGAAGACTATGTGCAGAAGGCCGTTTCAATTGCCAAAGATCAAGATTACCGCAAGCAACTGTCTGACATGACGATTGAAAAATCGGAAGTGTTGTTTGAAAACATTGCTGCCGTCCGCGAGTTAGAAGATTGGTTTTCCCAGACCGTGCAACAGCATGCTGATCGTTGATTCGAATTACTAAGATAGATCACAAGATTACCCGCAACAGCAAGTGCCCGATGGGTATTGGGGCTGTTGGAGAAATAAGGTTTTCCCATGACGAAAAATCCTCCAAACGATCCAGCTGCCAACAGCAACCTGCCGATTTCGGTGGCCTGCCCGGCCTGTAGTTATCATGTTGCGGTAACATTCATTGATCCTTATCGACAACCCTTGGCAACGGTGGCGTGGCCCAGCACTGAAGAAGAAGCCAAGGCGATGAAGCAGTTGCCGCTGTCTTTTGTGCGTTGCGTGGATTGCGGCCATATCTTCAATCGGGAATTTTGTTACGAAGAAGTTCCCTATTCTCGTAAGCCGCATCTGATGTTCAACAAAGGAACGACTTGGACCAATCACTTGATCCAAATCGCAGACATGTTGTTAGGTTATGTGAATGAAGGTGCAACGGTTGTCGAAATTGGTTGCGGCGAGGGGCACTTGCTGCGGCATATGGCGTCGAAGAAAAAGAACTGTCGTTTCTACGGGTTTGATCCTAACGCATCGTATGAAACGGATGGACTTTTCGAAGGGCGAAGCGAGCTGTTTGTTCCGGAAATTCATATGGAACAATTGCAACCCGATTTGATCATTAGCCGTCACGTAATGGAACACTTGATCAATCCATTGGGTTTCTTGCAGTCGATCCAGTTCAACGCATCTCGGTTGAATTTGCGGACACGGGTTTACATTGAAACGCCTTGCATTGATCGTGCGCTAGAAACTGGGCGAGTCGGAGATTTCTACTACGAACATAATTCACACTTTACCACACAATCATTTACGCGGATGATTCAACGCACCAGTCATGAGATTGACTTGCTAACCCATAGCTACAATCGGGAAGTGCTCAGTGGATTGTTCCGAGTGGGAACCAATAGTCATGCGGTTGAATTGGAAAGCCAAGCAGACGATTTTCGTATCCAAGCAAAATTGGGTCAGGACGTGTTGACGATTCAACTGGATCAATTGAAGGCCAAGGGTAAATCGATTGCGATATGGGGCGGCACCGGCAAAGCTTCCGCGTTCATCAATTTTTATCGTTTGGATGCTAAAAGTTTTCCGATCGTTGTGGATTCGGACCCGGACAAGACAGACACTCACGTCCCAGGCCAAGGCCAGCCGATTCAATATCGCGACTATCTGAAAGATCATCCGGTCGATGTGATTTTGATCCCAATGGCATGGCGAGCCCATGATGTGCTGCTGGAAATGCAAGAGGCAGGTATCCGTTGCGATCAGGTCTTGATTGAGTATCAAGGTCGGTTGGTTGACTATTTTCACGACGACCATCCCTACCATGTACCCGGCGAAGTGACGGCCATGCAGCCGCCTGCCCCGCACTATAACCCTCAAAGTCAGTCGTACTGGACGACCAAGCATGCAAGCAATTCACAGGTCTAGTGGGTGTTGTGGAGCGATGAAATTTGTCGCATCTCTGGCATTTGGATTCGAAATTCACTAAGTTGATTAACATTGGTAGGTTTTTGGGTTCCTAGCGGAAGCAGTCTGCTGAATTCCGCTTGATGTCCACTTAGCAAAGGAAAATTTTCATGACCGCAACATCCACGTCTGGGGCTAACACAGGTTCTTCTGGGGTTACTAACGGCATTCGAGACAGCATCACCCAATGTATTGGTTCCACACCCTTGGTGCGTTTGCAGCGGGTGACACAAGGTTGTGTCGCGGATGTGGTTGCAAAAGTCGAAAACATGAATCCTTTGTGGAGTGTAAAGGATCGCATTGGCCGGGCGATGATTGAAGCGGCCGAGCGAGATGGTTTGATCAATGAAAACACGGTGATCATCGAACCTACCAGCGGCAATACCGGCATTGCATTGGCTTACGTTTGTGCGGCCCGCGGCTACAAGTTGAAAGTCTGCATGCCCGAAAGCATGACAATCGAACGACGTCGTCTGTTAAAAGCGTTGGGCGCGGAAGTGATTTTGACACCAGCGGCCGAGGGAATGCCAGGTGCCGTGCGCCGCGCCACCGAATTGACTCAGCAAAATGAAAACTACTTGATGCCTCAGCAGTTTAACAATCCTGCGAATCCAGAAGTTCACCGTCAGACCACGGCCGAAGAGATCTGGCGAGACTGTGACGGCAAAATTGACATCTTCGTTGCGGGAGTGGGGACAGGCGGAACGATCACAGGCGTGTCGGAAGTTTTGAAGCAGCGCAAGCCGGAATTGAAGACCTATGCGGTTGAACCCGCCAATAGCCCAGTCATCACTCAATTGCGAAATGGGGAAGCATTGCAACCGGGTAAGCATACGATTCAAGGGATCGGTGCTGGGTTCATTCCTGGCGTGTTGAATGTGGACATTATTGATGAAGTGCTGTTGGTCAAAGACGAAGACGCCGTTCAGATGACTCGTGACCTAGCGACCAAAGAAGGCCTGTTCTGTGGCATTTCATGTGGAGCGGCGGCCTGGGGCGCGATCCAATTGGCCAAGAAGGAAGAGAACCGTGGCAAGATGATTATCGTCATTCTTCCTGACCTTGGCGAACGCTACCTTTCGACCCAGTTGTATCCGGAATAGAGTTAGCGGTTAAGGACGACCCGATCCAAAAATTCTTGGTAAACACTGCCATTGCGTTTTGCTAGATGGATCAAACGAAGCGTCAAGCGAATTTAACATCGAAGGCTGCCCGACCGCTTGGTCCAGTAGCCTTTTCTTCTTTTCTTGCTGCGCCAATCCGTTGAGCTTCGCTTCCATTTTTGTGTGCTGCGGATGCTGCGGGTTGCACGTATTGGCAATAGCCTCGGGCAGGCGAATTACTTGGCTGACGACCATGCCAAGAAAGCAATTTGACGGTCAGCTGGAACTGGTGTTACTGAAGTTTTTCAATGACCGCCGGTAGCGTTTGACAGAAGTGACTGACTTCATCGCTGGTGTTGTACAGGTAGAAGCTGGCACGGACGCTGTTTGGGATCTGGAAACGCTGGTGAAGCGGCATCGCACAGTGATGGCCTGCTCGCACTGCGAAGCCGCGAAAGTCTAGGAACCTGGCTAGGTCTTGTGAATTGATTCCGTCAATCGAAAACGCCACCAAGCCCACTCGGTCGTCTGCTGCGGGGCCCAGGATTTTTATTCCAGGAATGGATTGGATTCCCGAAATACATTGCTGGACAAGGGCTTTTTCGTGCTGTTCAATCGCCGGAAGCCCAATTTGTTGAACGTACTGGATTGCTGAAGCAAGTCCGATCGCTTCCACGATCGGGGGCGTGCCCGCTTCGAATTTGGCAGGTAAAAGTGCCGGAGTGAAGCCGGATTTTTCGACCGTATGGATCATGCTGCCGCCGCCAAAAAATGGTGGTAAGGCGTCCAGAAGCGATCGCTTGCCGTAGAGAATTCCGATCCCACTGGGCCCCAGTATTTTATGGCCACTAAAGACTAGAAAGTCGCAATCGAGTTTGCGAACATCTAGTTGCCCGTGAGGAATGGCTTGGGCAGCGTCCACCATTACCTTCGCTCCGGCGGCATGGGCAATCGATGTGATCTCTTGGATCGGGTTAATCGTGCCAAGCACGTTAGACACGGCTGTGACGGCAACCATTTTTGTGCGATCGTTCAACAGGGATTTCAATTCGTCAAGCACTAGTTGCCCATCGTCAGAGACGCTTAGCCATTGCAGTTTTAAATTCTTTCGGGCGGCCAGTTGTTGCCAAGGAACGATGTTACTGTGATGTTCCATTTCTGTGATGATGATCTCATCGCCGGCTTGAAGGCTTTCACCAAAGCTGTGAGCAACGGTATTGATGGCAGCGGTCGTGCCGGCAGAAAAGATGATCTCTTCGGGAAATTCTGCATTCAATAGTCGTTGGACGGTTTGCCTTGCATGTTCGAATTGGTCGGTCATGCGTTCGCTTAACGAATGAATGCCGCGATGAACGTTGGAGAAGTCCTTGCGATAACAGTGGTTCATCGCTTCAATGACTTGCGTTGGTCGTTGGGTTGTAGCGGCGTTGTCGAAATACACCAATTGACGATTCTTGTGAACCGTTTGTTGTAGAATCGGGAAATCGTTTCGTATTGATTCTGGCAGGAATGCCATGGCGTTTGCCTTCGAATGAGTAGCAGTTGGGTGCTGGTTGGATCTTCTATTGGACACTGCACCAATAGGTGGCTGATCCATGCGTTGCAAGTTCAGGCTGGGGTAGTGAATGGGGAAGCGGCGTTCGAACTTAGTTCTCTTTCCAGTCGACATTGGATAGCTTTGCCAAGGCCAGCAGTAATGCTTGAGTGCCGCTTTTGGAGTGGCCTTGAGCTGCGGTTGCCAAATACAGTTGCTCAGCTAGGGACAATCCTGGAAGTGAAAGGTTCATTCGTTTGGCTTCTTCTAGGGCGATGCCCATATCCTTGATGAAGTGTTCAATAAAGAAACCGGGTTGGTAGTCGCCCTTTAACAAGCGAGGTGCCATGTTTGAGAGTGACCAACTGCCGGCTGCTCCCGCCGAGACACTCTTTAGGACGGATTCCAGGTTTAGGCCTGCCTTGAAGCCATAAAGTAGTGCTTCGCAAACGCCGATCATTCCGGTGGCAATCAAGATTTGATTGACCATCTTGGTGTGTTGTCCACTGCCAGCGAGCCCTTGGTACTGAATCGTGCGGCCCATTAAGGAAAAAAGAGGCAGTAAGCGATGGAATTCGTCCTTTGGGCCGCCGACCATGATTGAAAGTGCGGCACCTCGGGCACCTACGTCTCCGCCGGAAACGGGCGCGTCCAACGCGGAGCAGTTTTTCGCGGCGGCTGCTGCGGCGATTTCCTGGGCCAAGGCGGGTTGGCTGGTGGTCATATCGACGATTGTGCCGCCAGCGGCCAAGCCTGAAAGCACTCCGTCGTCGCCCAGTAGCGTTTGTTTGACATCGTTGGGAAACCCGACAATGGTGAAGACAATATCGGAAGCGGCAGCAACCTGAGCAGGATTGTCGACCCAGCCGGCGCCCAAATCGATTAGCGGCTGCGCCTTGGCTTTAGTGCGGTTGAAGAGGGTTGTCTGATAGCCCGCGTGCATCAGGTGCCGGCACATACTAGCGCCCATTACACCGGTGCCAATCCAACCGATTCGCGTGTTTTCGGGGGTGATTTCAGTTTGCGTCGGATTCATCGGGTGGGGTTCTGTTAAGGCGTAAATTGAAAAGCGGGCGCCGCTGGCCAAAGGTCTAAATGATGAGCTCTTTCAGGATGGCTGCTTTTAGTCAGATTCGCCAGGGTCCTGGTCGTAATTCCACTGGAAAAATTTGAGCATTAAATGATGCTTCAAAGCCAACCTTTGGAGACTCGATCGGACGACCTTAAAATTGCCAATTTAGTCGGTGTTTTTAGGGTTTTTATTGCGTTTGAATGTCGTCCCAACCCGTTGAGCGAGCGGGGGAGATTTGGTAGCATGCTGGGTCAGCAGGATCGATCCGAAAAAGCTTAAGAAAAGATGCTTTTGTTGGCTCGCGATGCGAAGAGAAATCGCCGATGAAGGCGCGATCGTGCGGCTTGAAACAGACTGTGTCTGACGCACGCGCCTGGTGAACTGCAATCTTTGTTTGAAAGGCGACTCCATTGTCGACTGACGACCCAAACCAAAACGATCCCAAGAAGAATGATCCAAACCGAGTCGTGGGAACCAATGATGGGGTGGTGGTAACTTCCCCGATCCATGAAGAACTGAAAGACAGTTACCTGACGTATGCCATGAGCGTGATCGTCAGTCGGGCGTTGCCAGACGTTCGGGATGGATTGAAACCGTCGCAGCGCCGTATTTTGGTGGCAATGAATGACCTGAGTTTGACGCCAGGCGCCAAACGAGTGAAGTGTGCGAAGATCTCTGGTGATACGTCCGGTAATTATCACCCTCACGGCGAGGCGGTGATTTACCCAACCTTGGTTCGTATGGCCCAAGAGTGGAACATGCGTTACCTGTTGGTGGACAAGCAGGGTAACTTTGGTTCGATCGCAGGTTTGCCGCCTGCTGCTATGCGATATACCGAGGCTCGGATGTCGCCATTTGCAGCGCTGATGTTGGAAGATTTGAAATCGGCCACTGTCGATTATGTGCCAACTTACGATGAGGTTCGAACCGAACCCACCGTTCTGCCGGCGAAGTTTCCGAATCTTTTGGTCAATGGTTCGTCGGGTATTGCCGTCAGTATGGCGACCAGCATTCCGCCGCATAATCTAGGTGAAGTTTGCGATGCGTTGATTATGCTGATTGACGATCCTGCGATGACGATCATGGAAATCATGAAAGTGTTGCCTGGCCCCGATTTTCCAACCGGCGGTATTATTTGCGGGCGAAGTGCGATTCACCGGGCCTATCATACCGGCCGTAGCGTGATGACCGTGCGGGCAAGATGTGAGATTGAAGAATATAAAAAGAATCGGTTTCGGATTAATATAAGCGAAATTCCGTATCAGCAGACTCGAGATTCAGTGGTCGAAAAGATCGCAGCGTTGGTTCGCGGAGATCGGATCAAGGGCATTTCGGCGATCAAGGATCTTAGTGATCTGAAAGAACCCGTGAAGCTATGGGTTGAACTCAAGGGTGACGCCGATCCTGAAGTGGTATTGAACCAACTGTATCAATTTTCGCCGTTGCAGTCGTCGTTCTCGATGATCTTCTTGGCTTTGGTGGATGGCAAGCCGCGTGAATTGACCATCAAGAACATGCTGGAAGAATTTATTCGGCACCGCATTGAAGTGATTCGTCGTCGTACCAATTTCCTCTTGGCGAAGGCTCGTCGGCGGAAGCATACCGTTGAAGGTTTGCTGTTGGCGATGGCAGATCTGGACAAGATTATTGCCATCATCCGAAGCTCGAAGACTCAGGCGGAAGCAAAAGAACGTTTGATGGGTGTCGAGTGCCCCGCGTCGATGCTAAACCGTGCCTTGGGTGACGACGGGTTTGCTGCCTTCCAAGATGAGCGTGGCGCTTCGGATGTTTACTTCCTAACCGGCGTTCAGGCGGATGCGATTCTTCGCATGACATTGGGCCAGTTGGTAAATTTGGAACAGGAGAAGCTGGCGGACGAATTCAAGAATTTGTTGGCCGAGATTCTGGAATATTTAAGAATTTTGTCCGATGAAAAGATCATCATGGACATGATTCGCGAAGATCTAGAAGAGATCAGACGGAAGCATGCGGATCCCCGCCGTACCGAAATCTCGGGCGAAGAGGTCGGGTCGATCATTCTGGAAGATTTGATTCCCGAAGAAACAATGGTCGTGTCGATTTCCCACAGAGGCTACATCAAGCGAACGCCAAGTAGTGTGTACCGGGCTCAGCGTCGCGGTGGCAAAGGTGTCAAAGGTGCAAAGACCGAGGACGAAGATCCGATCCAGCACTTGTTTGTGGCGAGTACTCATGCGTATCTGTTGTTCTTTACCACGCGGGGAAAAGTCTACTGGTTGAAGGTCTATGAATTGCCTGAATTGGACCGCGATCGCAAGGGCCGAGCCTTGGTGAATTTGTTGGATCTGGCCGAAGGGGAAACCGTTGCGGACTGTCGAGCGATTCGGAATTTTGACCTGCCGGATCATTACCTGTTGATGGCAACCAAAAAAGGATTAGTCAAAAAGACCGAATTGAAGGCTTACAGCCGGCCCAAGAAAGGCGGCATTATTGCGATCAAGTTGCGTGAAGATGACGAATTGATTGACATCGTTGTCTGTAAGTCGGGTGACGAGATCATGTTGGCAACCAGCTCGGGCATGGCCATCCGTTTCTCGCAAGCGGATGCCCGTTCGATGGGTCGAAACACCAGCGGCGTCAAGGGGATTTCGCTGGGTAAGAATGATCACTTGGTGGGTATGGTTGTGGCCGACCCCGAAGCGACTTTGCTAACGGTCTGTGAAAACGGATACGGCAAGCGGACGACCTTTGGCCCTAATTCGCCCTTGCTTGCGGTGGATGAAGTAGATGCTTTGGCCGAAGGCGTAGCGAGTGGCGAAGCGGAGGTTGAATCGCAAGTCGATGATGCTGCGGCAAGTGAAGTCTCGGAGGATGGCGACGATGCAGAGGGTGATGGTGATGGTGATGCCGTGAATTCATCCAATCGCTATCGTGCGCAGCGCCGTGGCGGCAAAGGTGTCCGCGACATCAAGGCGACCAAGCGAAATGGCGAAGTGATTGCCATCGTTGCGATCACTGATGAAGAAGAGATCTTGATGATGACCTCGCGCGGAAAGATCCAACGGATGGCCGCAAACGAAATCAGTGTGATTGGACGCAATACTCAAGGTGTTCGTATCATGCGATTGGATGAAGCCGATACGTTGAGGGCGGTGGTTCGAGTTCCGAAAGAAGAAGTGGATGACGCGGAAGTTGAACTGACCGCACAGGTAGGGGTGGTCGAGGGAACCGTGATCGGAGGAGATGCAAACCAACCGGTGTTAGACATCGAACCCAGCGCAGACGATATTGACAGCGAAGACGATTTTGAAGATCAAGGGCCGGATGACTTGAACGAGTAAGATTTTGCGGTTCGTAAACGATTTCTACCCAACGAGTCATCGCATGTTATGTGATGACTCGTTTTTTGCGCCGGCACGGATTGGCCGGCTGTGGCAGACCGTGAGTCTGGATTTGGTGAGCCTGGGTGTGGTGAGCCTTCGTTGGAAGTTATTTATTGAAATGGGTAGCGATTGCACTGTCTCTTAGTAACGTGCGCATGTTTTGGATTTGGGATCGCGTCGTTCGCCTTGACGTCGCGGCAGCATCTGGCTTGCTTTCTGGGCATAAAGTCTACGGGCAGCATTGACCCTACGAAGCATTGACCCTATGCAGCATTAACAAGTCTTATCCGTGGAATTTCCAAGCTTGGACAGTTAAGGCATCTCATTTTGCGGTGCGAACTTCCAGACGAAGATTTAGAGCAGTTGCTGGTCGAAGTTAGCACTCATGAAAATCTAGGTAGCTTAAGCGTTTTTCAACCGTTACCGTTTTGGGCATTGGATGAAATTGTAAAATGGAACCGGCTGGAAGAATTTGTCCTGTATCTGGAGGCCCCCGTTCTTGGAGGCGAAAGGCCTCCAATTCTCTTGGCGAGTATTAACCTACCAAGAGGCCGCCGAGCAGTTACGGCAGCGCGAATGAGATCCCGTCTTTACTGGCTTTAGCTAACCGTCAGAACCGTTAGCCAGTCATGCTGGCCTAGGTTTTCTGGGGAATCGATGACCAGCAAGACGCGATCACCGACGCTTAAATGCCAGTGCGAAGTGGCTCGGGAAGCGATAAAGGCCTTGATGTTCTCCAGGTTGGATATTTCTTCCAGGGGTGCGTAGTAAGGTATGATACCCCAAGATAACGACAAGCTGCGGACGATCGCTCGGCTGCTTGATAGTGCAATCGTTGGGATGAAGTCGCGTCGTTGGCTCTTGAACTGGGCAGCGTCAACGCTATCGGCAACCACGACCACAGCCTTGGCATCCAATTCGCGTGCAATTCGCCCTGCCCCACGAACGATCGCGCGCGTGATGTTATGACTTTGGTCGATTGGATCGGATACCGTTTCAATGATCGGATCCGAATAAGCGGCTTCGGTTTCTAGCATGATTCGATTCATGACCGATACCGCATCGCTGGGGTAAGCCCCGATGGCGGTCTCGCCGCTTAACATACAGGCGTCGGCTCCATCCAGAATCGCGTTCGCAACGTCACTGACTTCGGCGCGAGTGGGTCTGCGGTTTTCGTGCATGCTTTCGAGCATCTGCGTTGCGACGATCACTGGTTTGCCAAGACGCCGCGAGAGTGCAACGATTCGCTTTTGCTGGATGGGAGTTTTTTCGACTTCAATTTCGACCCCCAGATCGCCGCGAGCCACCATCACGCCATCGGCTGCGCGGATAATTTCTTCCAGGCAATCAAGCGCCTCTCGTTTTTCGATCTTTGCAATGACTTTCGGGCCTTCGCCGTTGCCTTGAATGATGGATTTGAGTTGCAGAATTTCTTCGGGCCTGCGAACAAAGCTAAGGCTGACAAACTGGACCTGTTGTTGTGCTGCCCAGGTCGCGTTGCTGATGTCCGCTTCGTCCATCGCTGGTGCGCTTAGGTGGGCGCCAGGTACGTTGACACCTTGGCGACCGCGAAGTGTTCCGCCATCGACAACCACGCAGTTCGCTTCGTCAGCCGTTTTGCCGATGACTCGCAATCGAAGTAGTCCATCGGCCAACATAATTTGGTCGTCAACCGACAGTTCGTCCACCAGCGGTTGGTAGGTGCAGGTTAGTTGATGGCTTTCTAGGGGGCGATTACCTTTGATGAATTTGATCAGATCGCCCGAACGCAATTCCAACGGGTCGCCCGCCAAATCACCCAAGCGGATTTTGGGGCCCGCCAAATCGACTAGAATTCCGACATCGACACCCGTTTGGTCGCGGGCTTGGTTGATGGCTTGGACGGTGGCTTGATGTTGTTCGCGATTTCCGTGGGCCATGTTGATCCGGAAGACGTCCACGCCCAGATGGATCAATTCGGCAAGTTTTCCAGCCGACCCACAGGCAGGTCCAACAGTGGCAACAATCTTTGTACGGGCGATATTTTGCATGGATCATCATCAACAGTTAAGGGTCGAACAGTTACCTGCGGTCAGTTCCTATAGTGTCGCCCAAGTGTCCAAGTTCGACAATCTGACTTTACGTCGGAATCGGCCTGAAGTGCCAATAATCGCCGGTAATTGTCAATCTGATCATACCGATGGAAAGTAGCCGCCCCTCAGATTAAACTTAAGCAGGCTTAATTTCCCTTTGATTCCATCCTGTCCCACTTTCATGATCTTGGGAACTGAAAGTGATTGCACCATTTGCGGAATCATTTTTCTCACCGATTTAGGTCATGGGTGATCCTGGTAGATCACCTGGACCGAAATGCAACGCCCCTCCTTTTTGAAGACAAGAACTATTAATGACAAACAAGACGAGAAACACAGTCGCTGGTCCAGACCGGCGTGACTTTTTAAAGGCGGGTTCGGTTGCCGCGGTTGCGACCGTCGGAATGCCTTACTTTCTGGCCAATCCAAGTTTGGTTGCCGGCACGATTGTTGGCGACCGACCGAAAATGGGTTGCATAGGTACAGGATCGCGCTGGGGCGCGGTGGGTCCAAACGCGATGGCCTTTGCCGATTGTGTTGCCGTGTGTGACGTGGATGCTAACCATGCCCAAAACGCCGCCAAGACGGTTGAAGATCGCCAGGGGAAAAGGCCTGACATTTACGAAGACTATCGCAAGGTGCTGGAGCGAGATGATATTACGGTTGTGACCATTGTCACCACCGATCATTGGCATTCGAAAATTGCCGTCGAAGCGATGCAAGCTGGAAAAGATGTTTACTGTGAAAAGCCGCTGACTTTGACGATCGAAGAAGGCAAACAAATTTGCAAAGTTGCCAAGGAAACCGGTCGAGTCTTTCAAGTTGGGACCCAGCAACGCAGTGAAATGGGACAGATGTTCCTGAAAGCCGTCGCGTTGGTTCGTGACGGTCGCATTGGCGATGTTACCAAGGTGACGTGCGCGATTGGTGGGGCCCCGACCAGTCCATCGCTGCCAGTGGTTGAAATTCCAGCAGGATTGAATTGGGAGATGTGGTTGGGCCAGGCGCCAAAGGTTGACTATCGCAAAATGGGTGGCAGTTCACGCTGCCATTACGAATTTCGTTGGTGGTACGAATACTCTGGCGGAAAGATGACCGACTGGGGCGCTCATCATATCGATATCGCACAATGGGCCATCAACCAAAACGGTGACAACCAAGGCGCATTAGAAGTCAATCCATTGGAAGTAACTCATCCGGTTGAATTTAAAGACGGCTATCCAACCGACGATTCGATGTACAACACTGCCACCCAGTTCAACGTGCATTGCAAAATGACCGGCGGTGCCAATTTGTTTATTCGTCACGATGCCAAAGACATGGGATTTGATAATGGCATCTTTTTTGAAGGTACCAAGGGTCAGTTCCTGGTCAATCGCGGCAAATTGGTGGGTGAGCCTGTTGATGAGTTGAAAGAAAACCCATTGCCAGATGCTCTGCTAAAGGAACTGTATAACGGAAAAACGCCGGAAGGCAATAATGCTCACATGAAGAATTTCTTCGATTGCATTGCGGATCGCGGTCTGCCGGTTTCTGACGTCTTTAGCCATCATCGGGCTTTGACCACTTGCCACTTGGCCAACATTGCGATTCGATTGAATCGCAAATTGAAATGGGATCCGGTTGCCCAACAAATGGTGGGCGATGATCAAGCCAACCAATGGCAAAGTCGCCAGCAGCGAGAAGGTTATCAGATCAATGTCGAAGTCTAACGGCACGACCTTGAACGGGTTCCTTGAAGTGGTTATCCCCTTGTAGACCGGTCCGTACCAAGCCTTCAGATGACCACGTCTGAGGATGACGAAACGACTGGATGCGGTAAACCGACTTTAATTACTAGAAACAGCGGCAAGGGACAGGTTCTCGTGCCGCTGTTTTCATTGGCGGGTGCGTCCCAGAAATCGAACAGCAATAAGATCGCTGCTGTGGCGTTTGAGGCCAGGTTTCTTCGCAGTGTTAAGAAGACGGTCTCTCCATTTGTAAGGACCGTGGGTTGGTTACCGCATCGATGGAGGGCGATCGTGCTGCGACCGATAGGTTGGATCGTGTTTGAGTCGCTTGGGATGCCACCAGGGTTTCGTAGGTCAGGTCGATCACCTGCCACAGTTGTGCGATTCGGCAGACGGTAAGGACCGCCAGTAAACGCTCAGGATCGATGATCTGACGTTGCAGAACAATCATGATTAGTAGGTTGATCGTCAGCACGACTAAGATGATCCCGAAGCAATCCAAGAGACTCCAGTTGGTGAACACTTCTTGGCTAGCGGTGGAAAGTTTCTGCACTTGAACCAGAATTTGCCGGTAGGCGTACCGAGCGATAGCGACTAAAACCGCAAGACCGCCAAACCAAACAAAGCTTTGCACCGAAACCATGGGGTATCGCTGTGTGCTTTGGGCCATCACAAAAACAAGCGACAGTAAAAGGGTAAACGACAGCAGGTTGACCAGAGAGACTTGCCCGTTGGGTTTTGCCCTGCGGGCGGGTGTTGGTTCGCTAACTTGATGATCGAAAGCGCTCCAGACGGCGCGACTGGCCAGGCATAGGAAGGCGAGAGCCGTCCACCACTGGTCGTTGGGTCCGCCTAGGCAGGTTGCTGCCATTGGGGCGGCGATCGAGATACTTATTAAACCGATGGCCCAACACGCAAAAGTGGTCTCGGGGCGTTGAGTCTGCCAAAGTAGCATTCCGCCAAGCTGACCGAAGATGGCACCCATTAAGATTGCGGCCAAGACGCTTGGAAACGGCGACGCTGCGGTTGTTGTTTGTAGTGTTAACGCGATTGTGAGAAAGGCGATCGCGTAAAGTGAGATTAGGATCGCCTGTCGATTTTGGATTGACCAAGCCAAACTGGTGGGCGCTGAATTGGGGATCGCGACCTGGTTTGCTTGGACATTGGAAACAACGGTCGCAGTGTTATTGAGCGTCAGCGATGCTAGGTGGAAGTGAGTGCCCAGGCCCAGGCAGGCAGGCTGGGTGTTGTGGGGATTGTGATGTCGCTGGTTCCGTCTTGGCCGACGCTGGGACATCCGCCAGTGTGGTTGATAATGCGTGTGCGAGGTGTGTGCCTGCTGCGGACGGATTTTGCGATTTGGATTCATGCAGTCTAGGATGATTGCTTGACCCGGCCGACCGGGTCGATTGTTGCTAAAAAGCAACATCAACGGTTGTGATAAACGTCACGTGTGGTCAAATCGGGACGGCGCCTGTCAATTGGCAGGGGGTAGCCTCTATAATTCGTGGAAAATCGTCCGCACAACGGTCGTGGTCAGTCAGCATGTCTTCCCTAGTAATATTTGCATGAACTCCTCAAATACGGTCCCGTCGGATCAAGTTCCGAGCGTCGAAACTGCGATTGTAAAGATCGATCATATCGGAAAGCGGTATGGTGATTTTGATGCGTTGTCGGACGTCAGCTTTGATATTCAACACGGCGAAATCTTCGGCCTTCTGGGCCCTAACGGCGCCGGTAAGACGACCTTGATGCGATCGTTACTAGGCTTCATTCGGGCGACCTCGGGACGTGCGACCATTGGCGGATACGATTGCTGGAAGCAGAGAACATTGGCGCATAGTTTATTGACTTACATGCCGGCGCAACCGCAATTGCCGCGATTGATGCGTGGGCGGGATGTGCTGCGATTCTTTGCTGACATGCGACCATCGTTTGGCGATAAAAACTCAAATGGTGCCAGCTTTGAACGCGCTTGCCAGTTGGCTGATCGCCTGCAATTAGACCTTTCGCGTTGGGTTGCGTTGATGTCCACGGGCATGCGTCAAAAACTAGCGATCGCGGCAACCTTATGTGCGGATGTGCCTTTGGTATTCTTAGACGAACCGACGGCTAATCTAGACCCCGACGTTCGATCGCAACTGCTTCAAGAGTTGGCGATCCTGCGAAGTGAAGGCAAGACGGTCGTGTTTTCGTCGCACGTGCTTTCAGAGATTGAACAAATTTGCGATCGCGTTGCGGTGTTGGCGAAAGGGAAACTGGTCGGCATTTCGGTGATTCAAGATTTGAAGCGGGGGAGCTTGATCCAAGGGCGAATTGACAGCGGTGACAGAAATGCTTTTTCGGTAAGTGAAGTGATTCAGTGGGACGAAAACCGGTTCCAGTTTCAGACCTATCGCCGGTTAGAAGAAGTGTTGCCAAGTCTAATCACTGCTAAGGTGGTGGATCTTCGAGTCCAAGCGTTAGGTCTATTGGATGTGTACCGTCAGCATCTGGCCTATATGCCTGCAAGTAAAAGTGGAGCTGCGGTGGCAAGTGATTTTGAATTGGCAAACGGCGTAACGACAGGAACAAACCAATGAACTGGCCCTTGTTAAGGAAGAATTGGCTGGAGACCCGGTGGCTGCTGGGTGGTTGCGTGTTGTTGATGGCGTCGATGTTTTGGATGCGGGTCTGGTTGATTTCACGAGTCGATTCAGGTCGTTTCCAGCAGATCTTGGAATTGTTGCCCGACAGTTTTCGTTCGATGACTCGGGTCGATTTCTCTTGGATTGTTACCCACATTGGCCGGTTGTCGATGGGATTCGAAGAACCGATGGTGATCCTGATCATGTCCATATGGGCGATATCGCGTGGCACCGACATTGTCAGTGGCGAATTGTCGCGGGGCACGATGGAAATGATGTTGGCCCAGCCGATTTCCCGGCGAAAGACGTTTTTAGTGCCGTTAGGATACGCAGTCGGTGGAGTGCTATTGCTGGCGTTGGCATCGCTACTTGGCACCTTTATGGGTATCCTTACCATCGAAGCCAATGAGGCAAGTTATCCTACGTTCCGACTGCCGATGGTCAGGAACCCGATTCCGATTCCATTTGCAGAACCTACCGAGTATAAAATTTCGATGTCGGAATTGGTGACGATTGGTTCTTTTTGGCCGGCCGCCGTAAATTTGTTTTCTCTGGGTATCTTTATGTTAGGCGTTTCGACACTCTTTTCGTCGTACGATCGGTTTCGTTGGCGATCCATCGGCGGGGTTTCGATCGTACTGATCCTGATGACCTTGGTGAAAATTTTGGCGATGTCGCAACCGTCGCTGCGTTGGTTGGGTTGGCTGAGTGGTTTTACCGCGTATGAACCCGCGTTATTTGTTAGCCAAACCAGTGCTTATCCTGATTCCCTATGGAGTCTGTACTTTTATGACCCGAAGGGTGTCTTTCATTTTGCACACTGGGTTTTTGATTTTATCTTGCTAGGGTTAGGGATCGGCATGATTTTTCACGCATGTCGCGTCTTTGAGAAGCGTGACCTTCCAGCCCCGCTTTGATTTGCGAACGTTCGTGATGAAGATCAAGGTTGGAATTGATTTTCCGCCATTGTTATTATGGTTTGATGATGGTGGACGCTAGGTTGAACACTTGAAAAAGTTCCGGTTGCAGCTAACGGGCCAGGAAGTCGGTTTGGACTTCTTCTGAACCGTGTAGTTGCCGGGCCTGCTGCAGTAGGTCTAACGCCAGTACCGATCGTTCTTCTTTCCAGGCTTGTAGGACTAAGCTGGAAAGTCTAGCCATTTCGTCGGTCGAGTTGTCTGGCGAGCATGATTCCAACGCTTGCTGCATTTTTTGGGCGTCGTCTTTGCAGTAATAGATGGAGGCCAGCGCGGTCCAGCACTCGGGTCTGTGGTCGTCTAGTTCCACGGTTTGCAAGGCGTTTTCTAAAGCGAAGTCTAAGTCGAGCGGTTCGGCAAACAAGGCGTAAACCCAGGCCAAATTGCGACGGCCGCTAGCGACTTCTCTGATGGCTCGTCGGTTGTTGGGATCACTGTCCAAAGTTGACTGGCGATACGCCAGTGCTTGTTGGAACAGCTGAGCTGCTTCCTCCGCGTGGCCTCGTGCTTTGATGCAGTGCACTAGCCGATTTTTGCTAAAGGTAAGAAATTGGACCAGACGCAAATCGGGGCCAAATTGTTCGACGACATGTTCCATATTTTGATTCGCGGCGCGCAACGTTTCCTCCCAGGCGTCCAGCTCAGCGGCACGAAATTGCAAGTGGGCCAATGGGTCATAGGCTCTGGTCGCCTGCAGGTAGTGGCGCGGCTGCTCGGGTTGCTTTTTAATCAACAGTTTCATGGATTTGATGCCTTGCTGAACGGCTTGCAAGGGATCCCCAACTTGTTGAGCGGCTTCCATGTTGCTTAGGTTGATTTGATTGGTGGCCAATGGATAAAGGGTATCGGTGCCAGTTGAATTCCTAGCAAGACTTCAGCGTGGGCTTCGGCCTCCTTTCCCATTTGATGTAGCATTCCGCCATGAACTGCATACGCGCGGCATAAATTAGCTTGCAGGTTGGGTAGGTCCGAGAATTGTTCGACCTGCGTCAAACGTGTCTGAATCTCTTGCTTTACTCGCGCCTCTGCTTGGGCAAGCTGCCCTTGTCGTGCCAATAGCCCGCTGATGAATGGTTGGCTGTCAGCCAGTGAATTTTTATGGTTGGGCGATTCCGGGAATTCGGCAATGAACGCTTCAGTGATCGCAATCGATCTCTCTCGCAGGTGGATTGCTTCCTCTAGTCGATTGATCGCATCGTAGATTTGGGCCAACGCGTCCAGGCATTCAGCGTGTTTGGACTTTAGACTTTTGTTTAGAACATTGGCCGGCAATTGATCGAACAGTTCCTTGGCTTGATTCAATTCATCGATCGCATGCGTGACACCCTTGGAGGTCACTTGGATTACTCCTAAGTGATATTTGGCATCCGCTAGAAACCTGTTCCAACGTTAGATTTCTAGCGGCGCGTCTGCTTGGGTGATTTGTGCCAAACCTACTTTAAGTAATTCAATGGCTTTGGTGCTTCGGGTTTCTGCTTCGGCATTTTTTCCTAAAACCAGCAGGACGCTCGCCTTGCTAGAATTGGCTGCTGCTAGGTCTCGTAGGTAGTTGGTGTTGGATGGAAACTGTTGATGCAGCTGAGAAAATTTATCGTGAGAATTTTGGAAGGCGATGACAGCTTTCCCATGATCGCCCAAACGCTGTGGGATGTCTCCGGTTCGCCGATAGACCTTTCCGATGTCGGCCCGCAAAGACGGATCGTTATCCGATTCATCCAAGAACGCGGTGTAGAATGGCAACGCATCTTGAAGAAGATCTTGGCGGACTTGATTCATGCGGGGCATGTTAGCCAACTTATCCGAGCCGCCGCGTAGCAGCATTTGGTCGACGGCCTCGAGCGCTTTGGAAAAGTATATTTCTCGAACTTGGGTTTGCCGCATGGCTTCGCGATAGTTTGCCTCGGCTTCGCGCCATTTCCAGGTGATGCCCGCCATGCCTAAGCCGATCAACATGACAATCGCGCACCCAAGGGTCGCGATCGCGGGATGTCGTTTGGTCCATTTGGTGAACCGTTCAGCGATGCTGATTCGTCTGGCCTTGATCGGTTGTCCGTCTAGGAAACGCTGTAAATCTTCTGACATCTCCTGGGCAGTACGATACCGTTTCTCAGGTTCCGAGGAGATCGATTTAATGATGATGGTTTCAAGGTCTTTGGGAACCTGCGGGTTGATTTTGCGAGGCGAAATGGGACGGCATTCGATGACTTCAGCCATTAAGCGGCGATGGTCGGTACTAAGAAAAAACGAGCAATTTTTTTAACGAGCAAGTGCGGGCAAAAGCGTAGACGCATTTCTTGGCGCAGGGTGCGCGTTATGGTTTGAATTCTCTACTTGCCTAGCCTAAACGGCTCTTGTAATCATTAAGTCACTCATTGATTCTCTTGAGATGGACTTGATGTGACATGCCGTCAATTCCAGCTGCTTGATCGCCACAAGTCGCCGAAGCCAGTTGCCGCCTATACGAGCAACCCGGAAGGGCAAGAAATGAAAAAAGCCATCGCAAGCATGGTAGTTTGCGATGGCTTTGTTTGGTTTCCAGTGCCGTTGACAGTTTTGCCAAGCGAACATTGAACTTCGAAATCAGACTAACGCGACATAAATTCGACAACCATGTTGCAGTCCACGGGAAGACTGACGTCAGTGGCGCTAGGCTGGCTTTGGACAGTGATTGTCATGGTGTCACCATCAAAACCGGCCCACTCAAGGCCTTCGGTGTTGCTGTTTGCAAGGTTGCCACGATAGTAGTTTCGTAGCTTTTCATTGACGCGAACGGTGATCACATCGCCAGGACGAACCTGGAACGAAGCAATGTCGACTCGTGCACCATTGACATGAAAGTGACCGTGAGCCACACCTTGACGAGATTGTGGACGAGTCTTTGTCAAGCCAACGCGGCGTACTACGTTGTCCAATCGTCGTTCACAAAGAAGCAGCAAGTTATCGCCGGTATTGCCCTTGCTGTGTTTGGCAATGTCAAAGTATCGGCGTAATTGCTTTTCGCTTACGCCATAATAATGCTTAATCTTTTGCTTCTCTCGCAAACCCAAACCGTAGTTCGATGGGCGGCGTCCACGAGTGTGCATGCCTGGCGGATTCTTCCGCTTCTCCAATGCCTTGAGGGCACCATTGCTTTCGTAAACCATCATCCCTAGACGACGGTTGATACGGCCTTTGGGGCCGGTATAACGAGCCATTAACTTCTCCACTAACGTTACAAGGGCAGGGAAAAAGTGTCTGTCTGCATCACTTGTGACTACAAGGTGAGGCCCTACAACATTTGTCCAATCGCAAGTAACCGGTTACGGTGAAACGCAATTGTTTTTCTGCTAGGGCAGAAGGTTAGTTCCAGTGGAGCTAACCGCGACGCTCTTTGCCAATGAATTAAAGCTACGGGTCTGGCCCGAAGCGAGCCGCGAATTATTACAAATATCCGCTCTTTTTCAAGCCCAAATCTACTGTTGTTTGGCGCAAACGCTGAAAAACAAGGCATTGGCCAAGGTTTTCAATGGCCGCAGGCGATGAGGCCGACCGATTTCAAGCAAAGCCACCTTGGCAACTAAAGCTTTTAATTTGGGAATCTTGGATTTCTATGCCTGCTGGACAAGGTTTCGCCGGTGCGCGACCTGCCTCCGAACCGGTCGGAGCTGGAACGTGCGGGAGGCCAGAACGATGCTTTGGCTGTGGGGGCAGCCGGTCGGCCAGCTGGAAGCCGTGGTGTGTTTGGGAACAGCAGGCACTAACCCTCGGCATCATCTGCTTCAGACGGATCGACCGGCGGCGGTTTCTGGTGGTTGGCGGGATTGGGTGACGGCGAAACGGATCGCCCTTGTTTGCGAACCGCTTGCGTTAATAAAAATTCGATCTGACCATTTACGCTTCTCAGCTCTTGTTCGGCCATTCGTTGCAGCTGTTCATACAAGGAATGCGAAATTCGAAGCGGAACGCTTTTCCGATTGCTCATCAATGGCACCCTTTGTTTCCTGGCGTTGAGGTGAGCGAGACAGTCCATCTTGTCAACGTTGGCAAGAACGAAAGTCTCAGGGATCAGTGGATCCCTGAGACGGTGGTCATTGGGGCTAGTTGTGCAGGGTGCCGGAATTGATCACCGGTTGCACTTCACTTTCGCTACAAAGCACAATCAGCAAGTTGGATACCATTGCGGCTTTTCGTTCTTCATCAAGTTCGACAACCTTCTTTTCTGCTAGATCATGTAACGCCATCTGTACCATGGAAACTGCGCCTTCAACAATCATTCTTCTGGCCGAAATAACAGCCTCGGCTTGCTGACGTCTTAGCATGGCACCAGCGATTTCAGGTGCGTAAGCCAAGTGACTTAAACGAGTCTCTTCAACGATCACACCAGCTTTTGCAAGACGCTCTTGCAGTTCGTGTTGCAATGCCTGAGACACTTCTTCAACGTCACTGCGAAGCGTCACTTCGCCTTCATGTTGCGTTTCACCATGATCGTAAGGATAAGTGTTGGCCAAATGACGCAGTGCAGATTCTGATTGAACGCGTACAAAATCACGATAGTCGTGCACATCAAACATTGCTTGTGCAGTGTTGAGAACTTTCCACACCACAACGGCACCAATTTCAATCGGATTGCCGCGAAGGTCATTCACTTTCAGCGTTGGGATCGTGAAGTTGATCGTTCGCATGGACACTTTCTCACGCCGATTAATTGGGTTGGTCCAGTGTAGACCGTCGTTCAAAACAGTGCCTTTGTACTTGCCAAACAAGGTGATCACGGCCGCCATGTTGGGCTGCAAGGTGAAGAAGCCATTGCACAAAAAGATAAAGCCTGCCAGCAAGAAGACGGTGCCTATTAAGAAGGTCACCTCCAACGCTCCTGGACCGTCTTTTTGAATGGTGGGAAGCAGGAACAGCAGGAAGCTGCCGATGGTCATCAGGGCGGTTGCGATGGTCGACGCCATCATCAACCAGCCATTGATCACCGAAATTTGCGATTCTTGAGTCTTAGGTTTCATTGGATTGTTCCTGGAAAACGAGAAAACATGACATTGAAATGATATCACATTGATGTCTTCGCTGGCGTTGGTTGGTTCTTAGGCAATTGGACGAAGAAGTCGCAAGAATCACCAAAATACAGGGAGATTGCGACTTTGAAGTGGAGTTCTGCACTTCTTTGCTGGTTTCCCCGGGATCGCGATGCGCCTAACCAAAGGATTTCAGGATCAGGTGCGGCCAAGTTCCAGAAGGCAACGTATTAGGGTGCGTGATTTCCTGGACCCATTTTTCAAATCCATTGGATCGACGGTTGCCATTGGCATTGTGGATCGTGATCTTTTTGAGTGCTGCGGCTGCCCGAATCGTTAAGCGCCTGGCCATCACTTGGAAACCGCCAAGTGCAGACTCTTTCCTGCGGGTGCGAGATTGCGGAGTTTCAATTTGTTGTTGTCTAGGTCAACACTTTCGGGCGTTTCCAAGAGATCGCAGTTCAGGAGTTAAGCTTTGAGGCCAAAAAATTGATGCGTGCTTTGATGGATAATTTTTAGCAGCGCGGGTTCGACATCTTTTGCGGCGTGTACAACTTCTTCGCCGCTGGTTTCTGTCAGCGCGTCGGGCTTAGCGACATTGGTGACGATGCTGATAGCCAGGACGGGGACTTGGTGGAGGCTGGCGATGCTAACCTCGGGGACGGTACTCATGCCAACGACGTCTCCTCCGATTTTTCGAATCATTCGGTATTCGGCTCGTGTTTCATAATTCGGGCCGTGCAATGCAACGTAAACACCACTGCGAGCAGTGATTTGATTTTCGTCAGCGACCGACTGTGCCAGTTGCCGCCAACGGCAGTCGTACGCCCTGTCTGCTCGGGTGGTAGGCCGCTGCACCATGGGGTCAATTTGGAACGGACGACTTCCATGCCAGTAAGAAAGTAAATCAATGTGGCTTTCCAGCAGAATCAAGTCACCCTGATTCATCTTTGGGTCGACTCCGCCTGCGGCATTGGTTACGACTAATGCATCGATTCCCAGTGCGATCATCATGCGAGTTGGAAAGACCATTTGCTCGACGGTCCAGCCTTCGTACAAATGAAATCGCCCTTGCATGGCGATCGTATCGATCAGTCCCAACCGTCCACAGATCACCCTGCCCTTGTGGCCCGTGGCGGTGCTTCGCACAAAGCCAGGAATCTGGTCATAGTCGATCGATTGATCAATTTCCAAACGTTCTGCGACGCCACCAGAACCGGTTCCTAGGATAATGCCCAGGCGGGGACGATTTGGCCATTTCGAGCGAATAAAATCAGCAGCTGCGACGACGTCTGTGGAAAAGTTCATATCTGTGGCAAAGTTCACGTCTGTGGCAGAGTTCACGTCTGTGGCAGAGTTCATGGGGGTCGATCATTAATTTGAGCGTTGCAATCTGTCTGGCCTAATGGGCGCCCGAAATAGAAAGTGCGGCAACCCAAGTTTAAACCAAGTGTTCACTGGTTGGCAGTTGGGGTGATTCTGATCTTTGTCTTTTGCTACCACGAAGGTCGCGTGGTTCAAAGCATTAAGCTATTGAATCTTGGAATTTAGCGTCCCGTTTTGTCTGCGGGCGGCTTGTTTGCGATTTGTTTGCGCAACGTCGCGGCTTGCTTTTTTATGGCCTGAATTTCTTCGCCTTCCAATCGTTCCAAATTGCGAAGCTGCAAGCTGATTCGTTGATTCTTGGACAATGCTTCTTGGTGACGTGAAAGGTAGTCCCAATACAGAGTGGTAAATGGGCAGGCGTCTTCCCCCGTTTTTTGGTTCGGGTCAAATCGACAACCCTTGCAGTAGTTGCTCATTCGATCAATGTATTTGCCGGTGGCGATGTAAGGCTTGCTAGCCATCACGCCTCCATCGGCAAATTGAGACATCCCCAGGGTGTTGGGCAATTCAACCCATTCCACCGCATCCAAATACACCGCCAAATACCACGAGTGGATTTGTTTTGGGTCCACACCCAACAACAGGGCGAACAGTCCCGTTACCATCAAGCGTTGAATGTGGTGAGCATAGCCGTAATCCAGGGTTTGTTTGATCGTGCTTGACATGCAGTTCATGTCAGTTTCCGCCGTCCAATAAAATTCAGGTAGATCCTGAGTTGCATTCATTGCATTGCGTTGCACGTAATCAGGCATCAGCCACCAGTAGACACCTCGAACGTATTCTCGCCAGCCAAGGATCTGTCGGATGAAGCCTTCGGTGGCGTTTAGTGGAACGTTTCCTTCTTGATAGGCAGTGACGGCGGCCGCAACGACCTCTCTTGGGTTTAGTAGTTTAAGATTAAGAGCAGCAGACAAGCGAGAATGATAGAGAAAGGGTTCGCCTTGCCACATCGCGTCTTGGAATTTCCCGAAATCGGCCAGACGATGTTCAATGAAATCGCTGAGGGCCAACAAGGCATCGTTTCGACACACCGGCCAATCAAAATTCTGCAAGTTGCCCGGATTTTCGGGCAGCAGCGTGTTCACGATTTCAAAGACCTGCTTCGTGATCTTATTGGGCGTGAATTTGCGAGTAACTTTTAGATCGACTGGCCCTTTTTTCGAGAATGTGCCGCGGTTCTCTTTGTCGTAGTTCCAGCTGCCGCCTACGGGTTTTCCGTTGGCCATTAAGATGTTGTGTTTCTTTCGCAGTTCGCGATAGAAATATTCTAGGCGAACTTCTTTTCGACCTTCAGCGTGCTTTGCAAATTCTTCTGGTTGGCTAAAAAAGTGGGGATCGGCAAGCACGTTTAGCGGTAAATTTTCGCCTTTGGCGACCTGTTTCAATGCTTCCAAGACACGAAATTCTCCCGGTTGGGTGACTCGTATTTCTTCTGGTTGCAGGCGGCGAATGGTCCGCGCTAATTCCTTTGCGAACGTTTGTTCGTTGTCGGGGTCGTCTAGCTTGGTATATTCGACAGGCAGGTTTCGCTGGATCAATTCCACATGGAAGTGTCGCATCGCCGAAAGGAACATGGCAGTGCGAACTTTATGCGAAGGAACCACCTGGGATTCTTCCAGAACCTCCGCCATCCAAATCATATCACGGTCTTTGTCAAAGTCGTCAAAGATCAAAGCGTCGTGATCTAGCTGATCCCCAAAAATGACAACCAAGTGGCGAATCGGCGTTTTGGACACAGGCAGTTTCTCCACTCAGTGGTCAGTCAGTTTCTCTTGATAGGACGCAAATATTTTGGGAAGCACGTATTTTGGGAAGCGCGTATTTCAGAAAGCCCAGTATTTCAGAAAGCCCAGTATTTCAGAAAGCCCCGTATTTCAGAAAGCAACGTATTTCAGAAAGCAACGTGGAAAAGGCCCTGCGGTAATGGACAGCGGGCGAGATTGGCGGATACACCGAAAGCAGACCTGCGCTACTCACAGGCCATTGCGATTGGGGTGAAGTACCGTTCGCAAAAATGAATGCAACACCTTGATCGATCACTGATCCACTGCCGGTTCAGGCGATGATCCGGCAGATTCTAGCATACCGCGAAACGGTGAAATTCATCACTAATAATGGTAGGCAATTCATTTAGTGGCCAGTGGAAATGGGGAGGTTCCACGGGGAAGTGGTTGGCAACTAACACATTTTTGGGCAGCAAGCTGTGATTTAGAAAGGACCTTCTGACACGATCTGGGCGAGAGCTTCAAGGTTTTCACCTGTGGGCAACCAGAAACATGCTGCAAGACAGAAGCCAGGCAGTGTTGTCAAGAAACGCCAACACAGCGGCGGAACAGAATTTCCGTTGCTGCGATGACTGGGTCTGTGGGGTCGATTTTGTCTCCGCGTGTGAACCAATGGTGCAATATCAACGCCACGACCGGGAAGTTTGTCGGGTGGTTGTGATGTGGTTCATCGCGACCACCGGAACAATATTGTTTAGCCGGCAAGCGTTGAGCGTCACCTGGGGGGAGTCAAGTCTTTGCTAATTCGAGGATAAGTGAAATCGATGATTCGGTAATTCAATTTCACATATCGCTTGGTACTTGATCGTTTTGGGTTCATCTGCGATTTGCGAATTGGAATGGTCAACTATTTCAATATCTTGATCTTCCTCGGATAGTAGTGCCAAGCGAGCGGCTGCATTGGTCATTGATGCTTGGAATACACCTCGCGATTCGGCCACTTCGTTGGCAGGTGCTGAGGAGTCTGCTTTGGAAAGAGTCGATCTTTTCATGTAATTGGCCAGTGAAGACTTGGTTCGACTAGCAACCGTAGTGCCTTCTGCAACCGTAGTGCCTTCTGCAAGCACAGTGCCTTCTGCAACCCTAGAGCCGCCTGCAGCTGGAGCATTCTTTGTGGTTGACGATTGTTTTTCAAGTGGCTTCAATTCGCCTCGAGCGATTCGGACGTCGTCTGGGGCGACGATTCCAAGTCGAATCGTCTTGCCTTTAATTTGCAAGACCTCGATCACTACTTGGTCATTGATGACAATCGTTTCATTTTTCTTTCGAGCAAGAACTAACATCGTTTGTATTCCTTTCAAACGTATCTGAGTCAGAACCCAATAAACGAATCGTGGTGTACGCTTGTTCGTTTTCAGGCAGAAAAATTTCACTGCAAGCTCAATCCCAAACGGTTGCTGAGTTGCCGATGCCCATTATTCGAAACCCTAGTGACACGATAGGTCCGAGGGTTATTGACGAGCCGATAATTTATTTTAGCTTTGCTGTAAGTAGCTGTTTTTAAAGAACTTAAGTCGTTGTCGGTGGAACACGTTTTTTGGATGCCTGGATCCTCGTTGCCAGCAAACTGCGGTTTGACTGGGTTGGCAGACCCCTAGAGGAGTGTTGCTGTTTTGCAGCATTGTTGCCTAAAAACAACGCCTGGAATTAGGGGTAGAAAAAGAAATTGAAAACGTGGTTCAGGCGAGTGATGGGCAAATATCTATAACCTATAGTTGGCCGGAAGTTGCGATAAGTTCATCCCCTTGGCTTTGCGATTTTCTAGCCCCTGTCAACTGTAAGCAAGACGGCGTCTTGTGGAACCAGGGCATGGTTTAATCATTTGAATGTGCGTCGCCCCAACGTGCAAGCAAATGGCACTTATCTGTCGAACATTCTTGGTGTGTCTTCGTAGTAGACATGGCTGCGAATGTTGGTCAACAACGCTTGTCACGATATCAATGGGTTGCGTTTAACCGAGTACCTGATTGATTGCTCTACTCCCCAGTCGGCTTGGATGCTGACTTTCTTGGGACCATTGATGGTTCGCTGCATCGACGTGCTGTTGCATTGCGCAATGGTGGTGTCGTTGTGGTTGTCTGTGAACCTCATCACTTATGCGCTGCACCGATGTCCAAGAAAAATTCGCCTTCTCTAGAGAAGAACGCTCGGTTTGAAACGCTTGAAAGTCGTTTGGTGATGTCTGCTCAGGCATTGACCGACATGCCTGATATTGCCGTCGATGTCCAGGTTTCGCAGCAAGTGGAAACGACCGCAATCAGCTTGGATGAAGTGCACAATCAAACGGGCGTGAATCATGTTTATGATAATTACGGATTTGAAGGTGATGGTCAAACGGTTGTCGTTATCGATTCGGGCATTGCTTGGGACCATTATGCGCTGGGTGGCGGCTATGGCGAAAACTATCGCGTGGTTGGTGGTTGGGACTTTGCCGAAAACGATGCCAATCCGTTTGATGATGGCGGTGCAGGTTACCACGGAACTCATGTTTCAGGAATTATTGGCAGCAGCGACCGTGTCAATCGCGGTGTGGCATCAGGTGTGGATCTAGTGGGTCTGCGCGTGTTTGACGACAATGGCAATGGAAGTTTGGCATGGGTCGAACAAGCGCTGCAATGGGTTCACGACAACAAAGACAATTTTCGCAATCCAATCACAACCGTCAATTTATCGATCGGAACCAATTGGAACGCCAGTACGGTCCCAGATTGGGCAAATTTGGAAGAAGAGTTCGCGCAGTTGGAAGCGGATGGAATTTTCATTAGTGTTGCTGCTGGCAATAGTTTTGCCAACTTCAAAACAGTAGGTGTTAGCTACCCGGCGGTCAGCGACCATGTGGTTCCTGTCGCCAGTCATGGAAGTGATGGGCAGTTAAGTGATTTTTCGCAGCGGAATGAAAATGTACTGGTGGCACCCGGTGAAAGCATTAGAAGCACTGTGCCTGGTCACCTGATGGGCAATGCGGTTTCTTCAAAATTCTTGGGCGCTTCGGGAACCAGCATGGCTGCGCCCTATGTGGCGGGCGCCAGTGTTTTGGTCCGAGAGGCCATGCAATTCATGGGCTACGAAGATGTTGACCAGGCGGTGATTTATCAGAAACTGCAAAGCACAGCCGACAAAATCTATGATTCGCTGACCGGGCTAAACTACAATAAAATCAATCTTCAAAGTGCCGTCGAATCAATTATTGCCGACCAGTATGGAGATTCCTTGGCCAGTGCCACGGATATTGGTGTGTTAAACGGCGGCGAGAAGCTAAACGGAACCATTGGGACCTTTGGCGACAAGGATGTAATTAGCTTCCAGGCAGGTCGAACGGGACAAATGACCTTTTCATTCGCCCAGACCCATGACTTGAATTTGGCGGTGCAGTCACTTGGAAATGCGGCAACAGTTAATGGCAACACGCTGACGATGAATGTGGTTGCCGGTCAAAAGTACACGCTTCAATTGTCGACTCTTGCGGGTATTGGTCACTATTCGATTCAATCGACAATCCAAACTCAGACGATTTCCGCCGACGGTTTAGGAACGGTCTTTGCGAAGAATGCCAGTGTCAACGTCGATGGTACAACCTGGTATCAAGTGACCGCTGGGCGAGATGGCCAAATGGCACTTCGTCTAACACCACTCGCAGGTCAGACGTTTACGTTTGAAGTTTATGATTCCCAGCAAAACTTGCTTGGCACAGCGACTCAGTCGGCCGGCGTTTTGTCTGTGAATGTGAACGTATCTGCCGGACAAAATTTGTTCCTGAAACTGGACGGTCAGGGAACCGGAAGTCTGGCGATGCAAAATCTTGTGTCGTTGCAGGGCGGCGTTCTAAATGTGCATGGAACCAATTTAGATAACACGATCTCTGTGCAAGATGGAACTCAGATTAAGGTGACCGTTGACGGCTTTGAATATTCCTTTGAAAGATCGCAGATTCAGAGGGTGCAAGTGTGGGGCTACAATGGGCAGGACACTTTGAATGTAGATCATGTGCAGCAGGCCCAAAGCGTTCAATTGAAAGCCAACCAGATATTTACATTTGGCGGCGCCTATCAAGTGATCGGAAACCAATTCACCACCATTAATTACCATGCACAAGTTGCTGACGCGGTAACTTTTCTGGATTCGGCGGGAGACGATACTTTGGTGATTGGCGTGGGTCAAAGTCAAATGACCGGCCAGGGATTTCAAAACACCGCGTATGGAATGAAAACAACGTTTGCCACCGCAACCGCCGGTAATGATTCGGTGGTGATTCAAGGAACCAGTGGCGTGGATAACGTCTATTCAACCGCAACGCAAACAACGCTTAATTCGGCAAACCTATTTTCCCGAGTAAGCGGATTTGATAACGTATTGATCAAGGGCGGCGGAGGTAATGATTCGGTTGTGGCTCGTGGTAGTTCGGCTGCCGAACGGTTGATTGTCTCTGAGACTCAAAGTCGCTTCGAATCTAGCATCTTGTCCCGAAAATTTGAAGGATTTCGTGCTCAACAGTTTTATGGAGACGGCGGAGACGATTCGGCTCAATTGTACGGTGGGCAAGGTCAGGATTCGTTCTTTGCCTATTCGGACCGAACGGTTTTTCAGTCTCAGGTTCAATCAACTTTCGTGAAAGATTTTGGCCGAGTGAATTCCTACGGCAGTTCGGAGGATTTTGCATTGCTTCATGATACCGCGGGTAGCGATCAATTTTACGGAGACATGGGCTGGTCGCAGATGAGCGGCGTTGGTTATCAAAATCAGGCGATTGGATTTGGTACGGTTATCGGTCGATCGACGGGCGGAGGCGATACGTCGCAAATCAATACTTCGATCGGCGGATCTCAGTACGTTTTTGATGGATATCGAGCGGTACTTAACGCAGGCGGGTATCAGGTAAGAAGTGTTGGATTCGCAGCGGTCAATACCCATTCGTCGGGCTTAGATTTAACCGGTGGTTTGCAAGCTTACAGTGTTTCTACTTCGTCAGTCATGAATCAGGTAAGTGTTTATGTTAGTCACCAGGAAGTTTATCAGGCGCCAACTGTTAAGCTGAAAACCGCTAGTGTTGAAAAAGCGATGCCGGGTACCGTTGATCGTGAAGAATTAGCCGACGCAGTTTTTGGCCAAATGGGCGGCGATCAAGGGGTGTCGTACCTTGCGGCCGAATCGACCCGTCGATCGACCAGCAATGAATCCGCGTTGGACTTGGCGTCGTTCAACGGTTCGGGATTCATGTTGGAAGTTGATGCCGAAAACGCTTTGGTCGATCAGCTTTATTCTCGAACCAAACGCTAGTTGGTTGGGCTGCTTCAAACCACTGGTTCGATGGTTTTTTAGTTTCGACGATCTGTAGGCGACTCTGATTACGGTTAGATGTTTGGGCTTGCATTTTTTTTATTTGCCTGGCACCTTGATTCTGTATCCTTGTTTAAGCTTTCTCGTTGAGCCATCTATTGCCTTCCGAAAAGAGTGTCACTGAATTCTGCCTGCAACCTTAAGCCAAGCGACCAGTCCGGGACAGTGAAAGCCCAAAGCATGCGGTGCCCCTGCGGGATCAAGTCAATCCTGCCGCATGTCGGCTAATTTGTTTCAGCCTCTGGCCACTTCAACAGCTCCCTTGCTTTTGCAAGATCGTGAACGTTCTTGACGTCAAATAGGGATTCGTCCAACGGTAAATTTAGTGAATGCCAACGGATGTTAGACTCGTCCTCTTGATCACAATGCATTCGCTTCCCTGCGATTAACCTGCTGATTTTCCGACTGGAGCGAACCTTTGTGGGAACGTTGATTCCATCGCGAGGCTGCCATTCGATATATTCTTCTTGTAATTTGAAGCGGGGCGAAAGACTGGTAGCTCCCACAACTGACCCCACCATTCGTGTTGGCACGAAAGTCGCGGTATCGATATCGATTTCAACAAAGGTTAAATCAGAGCCGTCCTCGGGCCGTTTCAGTATGATGAACTCAAGGCGTGTCTTATTCTTACCGACGTTGGTGGTTTGGCGTAAACGATCTGGGTCTAGGATAAGTTTTGTAAAAGATTCCAGTTCCCCATCCTTTTGCTGGCTGTCAAATGAATTCAAACCTGCAAAACGGAGGTCAGGAACACCAGATGAAGAAAAGAGCATGTCCAACGAGGCTTTCATTGGCACATCGCGAGTCGCCAAATTGCCCGACCTTACCACACGTGTCTTTTTCTTCTTGTCGCTAATAAATGCTACAACTTTCTCAGTAATACTTGGAAAGCCGTCGTTCTTTAAAATCACTTCACCACCATCGGCATCAAACAAGTGTCGCTCTCGTTTCTGAAGCCTAACATATAGATATCTTTCGGCGCGGTAGTCAAATGCAAAGCGAATCGTCTGTTTGCTTTCTTCAATGTAATGATAACTATCTTCAAGACGCTTGCCAGTTTCACCGTCAACTGGATAGCCATTGATCGTACGATCAGATTGCATCAGGTAATCCCCCGAATCCCATGCAAACAGTTCTAGGATGTGAGCCTGCAACATTTCTAATTTTGCGTCTGGATCTTCCTTGGGGGCATGTGTTGGATTGCTAGAAATCCCGCACAACATGATGAGGATCAAAGTACTATGCATTACCCATTCCTTCTTGCGATATAGAATTCAACGCTCGTTAGTCCAATTGTTGCGTTGTCCAGCTTGAAAACTGGGATTGAAAAGAGTTGATTTTGCTTAGGATCCCGACGCAGCATTGCCTTTAGCAAAGTCCACTACGTTAAGACTTCATGTGGAACGTCCACTAGTAATCACAATCCGACACAAGTGGATGACAGGCCAGAAGGTTCATAATTAGCGTAAACGTAATCGACCAAGGGATCACCAATGGGCTTGCAATAGAAAGTACTAAATTCATCGCATGTGCAAGCGATCTTGTATCCACAATTCACAGGAGTTCCTACCCAATTGCCGGCTCTGCCCTGTTCCCCACTATTGGCCAGTCGCCAGTCTTCGTATGTCAATTCAAAATCGACATAGTTGCCCTCTGCGTAGGAGCAAGACGCTGGGTCGTCAACAGGAAAGACGCACCCCGCTTGATCGCAAGGGTATGGGTAGGTCGGTCCACACTGCCGTTCAAAATCTACCATGCAATCCTGCGAATAACATTGGGTTGGAAGATGAAAGATAAAAAGTAGGGTAATAAAAATAATCCGCATTTCAAATCCTTCAAAACAATTGATACTGTTAAACGAAAACGATTTCTAAACGAACGCCAACCGTGCTGTGTGAACTGATTTCAGCGTGTACTTGATTGCAAGTGAGATGAACTTCTCAATTCATGTCTTCAAAAAAAGCGTCTGCTTGTGTTGCAAGCACCTCATCTTTCCAATTGATTTTCCATACTAGTTTCGCCGCCGATGAGGGTTCGGTCTCCACAACTTTTTTTACGATGATTTTGAAAACCCCGGACTTGCCGATAGGTATGACCTGGGTAGATAGTTTTTCGCCATCGAAATGAAGACTTACCTGCGGTTTAGGAATCCGGCTTGCTTCATCGATTTCGGGCTCTTCGCTTCCAGTATCTATAGGGTTTTCCACTCGCGGTGGACTGATCCTCATTATCGCGGTAGCCACCTGTACCGAGTCGTTCGGTTCTTGGCGGCGAAAATGTAAGCTGGCGGGGCTAAGGCGTATCACCGAATGGCGATTTACGGCCAAGTAAAACCCGGCACCGTTTCCCAACGATTTGGATTCCACGCGAACTTCACCTCCAATGCCACCGCCGTCTAAATTTTGGAAACTGGCTTCTATTAGGATTGAAATACCATTACCGTCGCGAACCAGTTCCATCGGGATATCACGCAGGTTCGGAGAAACACTTAGCTTCAAATCGTCAAAAGTAACCGGTTCTGAAATATGAACGGGGACACTTGTAGACTTAATAGGATTGGCTTTGTCAATTTCGATAAACACATTCTCAGCCGCGACGGCGATGTTTCCTAGGACTTCATATCGCATGATGATTTCTGCAATGTGTTTGCCGTTGGTTCGGTCGTGCAGATTGATGACCGACACGACATCTCCGCTCAATGTGGATTGCGGGACTTTCAGTTTGGCAACTACCGTTGTTGTTGAATTGCGAGGAAACTCACCCGAGTCAATCGTAAACTTCATGCAACTACAGGAGGCGCGAACTTGTGTGAACTGAACCGCTTCGTTGAACGGATTAGTGATCGAGAGATTAACCGTCGCTGAGGAACCGGCGGTTAATGGCGGCACAGTTGAAAGTACGCGGAATTTTGGAAATTGTTCTGGAGTGGAAAAAGGTGGCACTTGGGTTCGTTCAATTACGCCGTCGGCCTGAATTTCGATTTCAGCGTTCTTCTTTGCTTTGGCGTCTTTGAGTTGGTTTTCCTGCAGTAATGCCGGCAGTCCCAGTGCACTCAAGGAACACAGCAGCAAAAGTACCGATTCGACCATGGTTTAGTCTCCATAAAATTGCGCCCCGAGTGAGAGGAGGCCCTAGTTGAATTCAAGTTACAAGGCCTGGAATGAGTTGTCAAGTTGTTTGCTGGATTTATTGAATTTTCTTTTCTTTGCCCTTTTCCTGGCCGGGGCGGAGATGGCAGCCGGACGCTTAAAGGTGTCCCGTTTTGGGGGACTAGGCAGGGACTGGGTGGGATTGGTAGGATCATGGCAGTTTACAATTGCTTTTGATTGCGAGGAGAAAGTTATGGGTAGGACACTTCGGGCCGACGAAGCGGGTGGGATTTATCATGCGCTCAATCGCGGCAACGGACGGCAA
>Ga0209491_10001043_pt1 | contig 54895 bp, 52 predicted proteins | sample BON02_FD_187213 | JGI IMG/M metagenome (GOLD analysis project Ga0209491, IMG submission 187213) | Freshwater microbial communities from Lake Bonney liftoff mats and glacier meltwater in Antarctica - BON-02 (SPAdes) (version 2) | ecosystem: Environmental > Aquatic > Freshwater > Ice > Glacier...
ACGGATTGCTGCGACAATACCTGCCCAAGGGCACTGACTTGAGCGGATACACCCAGGCACAGCTCGATGCCATTGCCTGGCAATTGAACACCAGACCACGCAAGTCGATGGGCTTCCGGTGCCCCGCTGAGTTGTTCACCCCGGATGCTTTCGATTTTAAGCAGCATCATGCTGCGCTTTTTGCACTTGGTCATTGAAACCGCCCAGTCTTTGCCGACAAAAAGTTAAAACAAACCAAGCCGGTTGCGGCAGATTTTGTCGCGGTTACCGTACCAGATCAATTCGTCTTCGGCTTTGGCATGGACGTCAGGGGACTGTGGCGCAACCTGCCCGCCGTGTATGCTTTGAACCGGGACGAACCAGACTAGAGTCCAGCTTATGCTCGGCATCATCGGTGGCAGCGGCCTTGATCGCATCAGGGATTTTGTAGTCATTCAACAACATCGCGTATCCACGCCATACGGCGATCCGTCTGCGGCATTGAGCCGCGGCCGCCTGGGTGACCGGGAGCTGATTTTCCTGCCCCGTCACGGATCTGATCACAGCATTGCGCCGCACCGGATCAACTATCGCGCCAACCTCTGGGCGCTGCAGTCACTGGGCGTGCGTACGATTGTGGCTGTTGCTGCCGTCGGCGGTATAACAAGTGCTCTGGTGTCCGGCACACTGGTCGTACCGGATCAGATCATCGACTATACGCATGGTCGCGAATCCACTTATTTTGACGGCGTCGGCAAACCGCTGGCACATATAGACTTCACGAACCCGTTTTGCGCTGTGCTGCGACAGCGGTTGTTGCGGGCCGCCAGTGTGGCCGGGGAACACCTGCACGACGGCGGCACCTACGGCGCTACTCAGGGGCCGCGCCTGGAAACCGCGGCGGAAATAAACCGCATGGAGCGGGATGGCGTCACTGTGGTGGGTATGACCGGCATGCCCGAAGCGGTACTGGCGCGTGAACTTGGTCTGGATTACGCGATCCTGGCGGCTGTGGTCAATGCCGCAGCGGGGCGCGGCTCCAGCACACATGGCATTGCCATTGAGGAAATCAATGCCGTCGCCGCAGCAGCGATGACGCGCATACTGAAAATAATGAAGAATCTGGAGCCCGTAGATGGCGGTTAAACCGGTATTGCGCATGGGCGATGAGCGCCTGCATCAGATTGCGCATCCAGTTGAAAGTTTCGACACGCAGGCGCTGCGCGACCTGTTGCATGACATGGAAGACACCATGCAGGCGTTAAACGGCGCCGGGCTGGCAGCTCCACAGATAGGCGTCGGGTTACGCGTGGTGATTTTCGGCATTGCCGGGAATCCGCGTTACCCGGATGCCGAGCCAGTACCGCAAACCGTGCTGATCAATCCCATCGTCACGCCGCTGGACACGGAAATGGAAGAGGGCTGGGAAGGTTGCCTGTCGGTTCCGGGCATGCGCGGACTGGTGCCGCGCTACCGACTCCTGCACTATCAGGGAAATGATGCGGACGGCAATGCAATAGACCGTGTTGTATCCGGCTTCCATGCCCGGGTGGTACAGCATGAATGCGACCATCTAGACGGCATACTCTATCCCATGCGCATGCCTGACATGCGCCACTTCGGTTTTACTGAGGAATTGTTCCCCGGGGAAACGCCGGTGGACGACTGAGTCAGCCGGGAAATCAGATTCGCAACTGATCCAGCAGATCGCTTTCAAACTTAACCGTAGCTTTTAGACTGCCGAATGCGCTGCCACTGACAACAAAAGTGTCTTCTGCACGCGCCCCCAGTGTGCTGATTTTTGCAGAATGCAGGTTGATGTCGAAGGCAGCCAGCATGCGGGCGATGCGCGACAACAACCCCGGCCTGTTGCCAGCGACGATGGACAGTACCTGGAAAGTGCCGCGCTCATCGGTTTGTATGTCCACTTCGGGCGTGATCGGAAAGTGTCGAAGTTGCCGGTTCAACCGCGGTTTGGTCAGTGCCGGCAAGGGCGCTTTTTTCGACAAGCGCTCCGTCAACTCGTATTCGATGTAGCTGATGAGATCGCGGTAACCGGGCTGCCGGTTAGACGCGTCCTGGATGTGGAAGGTGTCCAGGGCGTAACCATTGCGCGTGGTGTGTATTCTGGCCTCATAAATATCGAAGCTTATGTTTTCAATGAAACTGCATATTCGTGAGAACAGTTCCTTCTGATCGGCGACATAGACCATGACCTGCAGACCTTCGCCGATCGGTGACAGACGCGCCCTGACCACGGGTTCTTCAGCATGGACCAGTCCGTGGAGCTGGCGTGTATGCCAGGCAATTTCCTGCGCTTCATGCTTTAGAAAATAGGCGGTATCAAGCTGTTGCCAGAATTCCTTGTAGTCCGCCTCCGGAATGGCGTACAGGCGCAGCCGGGCCATGGCGTCTTCCTGACGCCCGCGTTGACCGTCCTGTCGTTCGTTGGGTCCACCGGCAAGCATGCGTCGGGTCGCGTGAAACAGATTTTCCAGCAGTTGCGCTTTCCAGGCATTCCAGACCTTGGGACTGGTGCCGCGGATGTCGGCAACCGTCAGCAGATATAACGCAACAAGGCGACGTTCATTACCGACCCGCTGGGCAAATCCTTGTATCACGCCGGGATCACTCAGGTCCTGTTTCTGCGCAGTGGCCGACATCACCAGATGTTGCTCCACCAGCCATGACACCAGCTCGCAATCTGCCGGGGGCAGGCCATGTGCTTTGCAGAAGCGCAGGGCATCCACCTTGCCCAGATCGGAGTGATCGCCGCCACGGCCTTTGGCGATGTCATGAAACAAGCCTGCGAGGTAGAGCAGCTCCGGCTTGTCGAATTCACTCATCAGGCGGCTGCACAACGGAAACTCATGCGCGAGTTCTGGCACGGCAAAACGCCGTACATTGCGCACCACCTTGAGGATGTGTTCATCCACGGTATAGACGTGGTAAAGGTCGTGCTGCATCTGGCCGACGATGCGGCCGAAGGCAGGGATATAGCGGCCGAGTATGTCGTATTGATGCATGCGCCGCAGTTCCCGGATCATGCGCGTCGGACTGCGCAGGATCGCCATGAACTGTTCGCGCATGCGCGGATCGCGCCTCGACCCTGGATTGATGCGACGGCGTGCGCGCCACAATGCCCTGAGTGTTTCAGCACCTATGCCCTTGATCTCATGGTGTTGCTGCAGCAATGCAAAGGCTTCCAGGATGGCACAGGGATCGCGTTCGAAGATATTCTGGTCTGGCGCCGACAGCAATTCGCCACGTATCACTACGAACCTTTTGTTGAGTGGCACCACTTTTTTGCTGTTGACCGGCGGCGCTATCCGCAGCGCGAGATTCTGCAGCAATATGGTGTTCAATTGCGACACGGACTTTGCGGTCAGGTAATAGCGTTGCATCAGCCGCTCACTCGCCCGCTTGCTGGCACGATCCGCAAATCCGAGTTTTTTTGCCAGCGCGGTCTGGTGATCGAACAGCAATCGATCTTCGCGTCGTCCGGCGAGATAATGCAGTTGTATGCGCAGCAATTCGAGCACCCGCTCATGACGGCTGATCGCGCCGGCTTCTTCACGGGTAATGAAACCACGACGGGAAAGTTCCAGCCAGGTATGTCCCAGCCGGGCGGCGCGGGATATCCACAGAATCGTATTCAGGTCGCGCAGACCGCCAGCACTTTCCTTCAGATTCGGTTCAAGATTGGTTTCCTGATATTTGGCATGCCGCTTTTGCTGCTCGATACGTTTGGCGCGCAGGAATGTTGCGGGATCGATTGACTGCTGCAGTTTATGTGTGAATCGCTTGTACAGCTCGCGATTACCGCAAAGCAGGCGGGATTCAAGCATATTGGTCTGCACCGTTACGTCCGAGGCCGCAACAGTGAAACATTCATCCAGCGTGCGCACACTGTGGCCGACTTCCAGTCCGATGTCCCAGAAAGTGCCGACCAGTGCCTCCAGTTTTCCGCGCAATTCCTCGCGAGGGGCCGCGGGTAACAAGATCAGGATGTCGACGTCGGAATGAGGGAACAGTTGGGCCCGCCCGTAGCCACCAACTGCCAGCAGCGCGATTTCAGCTGGCAGTTGCCGGGACTTCCACGCCAGACGGAGATGGCGATCGGTAAGCAATGCCAGCTGTTTCAGCAATTCCGTTTCCAGCCGCCCGTCCTCAAAACGCTGCTGGAGCACAGCGCGTTCGCTCGCCAGCGCAGCGCGCTGCGAGTCCGGCAGGATCGGGTTGCGAACACGGGCGGATGATGTCAATTTGGTAGACATCAGGTAGCGGAAATACTCAAGCGGGATGCCCGCTCAGGCGGGTTCCGGCGGCGCGCCGGCCGATACGGTGAGTACCTCGTAGCCGTTTGCGCTCACCAATACGGTGTGCTCCCATTGCGCAGACAGGCTGTGATCCTTGGTCACTATGGTCCAGCCGTCGGCCATCTGGCGGATATCGGCGCGACCGGCATTGATCATGGGTTCGACGGTAAAAATCATGCCGGGCTCCAGCCGCAAACCCATGCCGGGTCTGCCGTAATGCAAAACCTGTGGATCTTCATGAAATTTACGTCCTATGCCGTGCCCGCAAAATTCACGGACGACACTGAAGCCATGGCTCTCTGCGTGTATCTGTATGGCATGACCGATATCGCCCAGCGTGTTTCCAGGGCGGACCGCCCGGATGCCGCGCCACATGCATTCATAGGTCAGTTCGGAAAGCCGGCGCGCCTGGATCGATGGCTGCCCGACATAAAACATGCGGCTGGTGTCGCCGTGAAAACCGTCCTTGATGACGGTGATGTCGATATTCACGACATCGCCGTTTTTGAGTTTTTTCTCTCCGGGAACCCCGTGGCAGACCACATGGTTCACCGAGGTGCAGATGGATTTCGGATAAGGTGTATAGCCAGGGGGGGTATAGTGCAACGGCGCAGGCACCGTGGCCTGATGATTGACCATGTAATCGTGACACAAGCGGTCCAGTTCGCCGGTAGTGATGCCGGATTTGACGTGAGGTTCGATAAAATCCAGCACTTCAGCCGCGAGTCGGCCAGCAACCCTCATGGAGGCAATTTCTTCGGTAGTTTTGAGATCTACGGCCATTGCAGGGTCTTGGACGCATGCTGCAGGGTTGCGCAGGATGCTGGTTGTTGCGGGGAGTAACGATTCTAACAGGTTGTAACCATTCAAAAAATCGTGATTTTCGGGGCCTCGGGGCAGATTGCCCTGGCCGATTCCGAAGTCCTGCGTTTGCTTGAGGGGAAATGTCTTTGCGTGTTAAAATAACAAGTTAGCTCGGTTAGTATTTATTTATTCATGTTTGTAATCGCCGAGCGCAAACCACACACCTGCTGACGTTAAGGGTGCCCGGATTTCCGGGTCGTAATGGGCGGGTGGCGGATTAACCCTAACTGGAGAACCTGCATTATGTCAGTCACCATGCGTGAAATGCTTGAGGCCGGCGTTCATTTTGGCCATCAAACACGTTACTGGAATCCGAAAATGGCTCCCTACATTTTCGGCCACCGCAACAAGATACACATCGTCAATCTCGAAAAGACGATGACTTTGTATCAGGATGCACTCAAATTCGTCCGGCAACTCAGCTCCAACAAGGGCAACATTTTGTTCGTCGGCACCAAACGTCAGGCACGCGATATCGTGCGTGAAGAAGCGCAGCGCTGTGCTTCGCCGTATGTGGATTACCGCTGGCTGGGCGGCATGCTGACCAATTACAAGACGGTCAAACAGTCTGTGCAGCGCCTGAAGGATCTGATTGCGATGCAGGAAGACGGTTCGATGGAAAAACTGTCGAAAAAAGAAGGGCTGCAGTACCAGCGCGAAATCACCAAGCTCGATCGCAGCCTTGGCGGCATCAAGGACATGGCCAGCCTGCCTGATGCCTTGTTCGTAATCGACGTCGGTTACCAGAAGGGTGCGATTTCTGAAGCGAAAAAACTCGGCATTCCCGTAATCGCCGTCGTTGACACCAATCACTCGCCGGACGGAGTGGATTACGTGATACCCGGCAATGACGACTCCAGTCGCGCCATCAAACTGTATGCGCGCGGCATGGCTGACGCCGTACTGGAGGGGCGCAGCACCAGCATCAAGGAAATCATCAGCGGCAGCGCTGACGAGTTTGTCGAAGTCGAAGACGGCGAAACCGCCGGTTCCTGACCCGGCTCCACGACACATTCAAGGGGCGCGCAGCCCCTTTTTTTTAAATTGCGTTAAAGGAATGGTAGCAATGGCGGATATTACGGCGGGCATGGTTCGGGAACTGCGTGTGAAAACTGATGCCCCGATGATGGAATGCAAAAAAGCACTGACCGAAGCCGGCGGCGACATGGGCAAGGCTGAAGAAATTTTGCGGGTAAAACTCGGCAACAAGGCAAGCAAGGCGGCATCACGAATTGCAGCAGAGGGCATAGTCGCGGTACATATGGCAGCAGACGGCAAACTGGGCGCAATTGTTGAAGTTAATTGCGAGACCGATTTTGTCGCAAAAAACGACGATTTCCTGGCCTTTACGGCAGCGCTGGCACAGCTTATTGCCGAAAAAGCACCGGCGGATGTGGCCGCACTCTCTGCACAGGCGCTGGATGGTGCCACTGTGGAAGAGCGGCGCAAGGCGCTCGTAGGCAAAATCGGCGAAAACCTGAGCATTCGTCGGTTCGAACGCATAGCTGCCCAGGGCCGTCTTGCTTCTTACATTCATGGCGGCGCCAAAATCGGCGTGCTCGTGGATCTGGTCGGCGGTGATGAGGCGATGGGCAAAGACATTGCGATGCATATTGCAGCCAGCAAACCGAAGGCACTGGATGCTTCCGGAGTGCCGGCCGATGCCATCGAAACCGAGCGCCGCGTGGCGAATGAAAAAGCTGCTGAAGATGCAGTCAAGTCCGGCAAGACGATTCCGCCGGAGATCATGGCCAAGCGTGTAGAAGGCTCGGTTCAGAAATTCCTGAAGGAAGTGACGCTGCTTGGGCAGCTGTTTGTCAAAAACGACAAACAGACCATCGAGCAGTTACTCAAGACCGCCAATGCCAGCGTCAAGGGTTTTGAGCTTTATGTGGTGGGCGAAGGCATAGAGAAAAAGAAGGATGATTTTGCGGCTGAAGTCATGGCGCAGGTAGGCCAGGCAAAGCAAAACACATGATGCAAACATAAGCACAAGGAAAATAAGAAATATGGCGCAAGCTCCGGCCTACAAGCGCATTCTGCTCAAGCTGAGCGGTGAAGCACTGATGGGTGATGACAGTTACGGCATCAACCGCGATACGATCAATCGCATAGTTGCCGAGGTGGCTGAGGTTTCCCGACTTGGCGTCGAGGTTGCAGTCGTCATCGGCGGCGGTAATATTTTCCGTGGTGTAGCCCCCGGAGCGTCACACATGGATCGCGCTACTGCAGACTACATGGGTATGCTTGCAACCGTAATGAATGCACTGGCACTGCAGGATGCAATGCGCCAGGTCGGATTGCTGAGCCGGGTGCAATCGGCGCTAAATATTGAGCAGGTCGTCGAGCCGTACATCCGGGGCAAAGCCATGCGGTATCTGGAAGAAGGCAAGGTGGTCATTTTTGCCGCCGGTACCGGCAACCCGTTTTTCACCACCGATACCGCCGCAGCGCTGCGCGGCATGGAAATGAACGTAGACCTGGTACTCAAGGCCACCAAGGTGGACGGAGTCTATACGGATGACCCGAAAACGCATCCGGACGCCATGCGTTACCAGCGCTTGTCCTTTGATGAAGCAATCATTAAAAATCTGAAAGTAATGGACGCGACTGCGTTGACCCTTTGCCGGGACCAGAAATTGCCCATTAATGTGTTCAGCATCTTCAAACCCCAAGCGCTGAGGCGTGTTGTGATGGGTGAAGATGAGGGCACAATGGTACATGTTTGACTGGAGGTGGCCATGATTGCAGACGTGAAAAACAACGCCGAACAGAAAATGAAAAAAACTGTGGAGGCGTTAAAAGCAGACTTGGGCAAAGTCAGGACCGGGCGAGCGCATACCGGCTTGCTTGATCATGTCATGGTTGATTATTACGGAACACCGACGCCACTGCCCCAGGTCGCCAATGTCACGCTGCTCGATGGGCGAACAATCGGCGTTCACCCCTGGGACAAAAAAATGGTCACAGCCGTGGACAAGGCGATCCGGGATTCGGATCTGGGACTCAATCCGGCAACCCAGGGTGACATTGTGCGCGTCCCCATGCCTGCCCTGACTGAAGAGCGGCGCAAGGATCTCATCAAAGTGGTGCGGCACGAGGGTGAAAGCGCAAAAGTTGCCGTTCGAAATGTGCGCCGCGACGCCAATAATCAACTCAAGGAACTGCTCAAGAAAAAAGAAGTGGCCGAGGATGAGGAGCGCAGGGCGCAGGATGACATCCAGAAACTGACCGATCGTTCAATCGCGGAAATTGACAAAGCACTGGAGGTCAAGGAAGCCGACCTCATGGCGATTTGACCCGCTGACGTGGCTAGTTCTACGCAGGATGCACCCGAGATCAGCGCAATACCCCGGCATGTTGCCATCATCATGGATGGCAATGGTCGGTGGGCAAAACGCCGATTTCTGCCACGTGTCGCAGGTCACCGCAAAGGTGTCGAGGCTGTGCGCAATGTCGTGCGCAGCTGCGCGGAAAAGGGTGTTCAGGCGCTGACGCTGTTTGCGTTCAGCAGCGAAAATTGGCGCCGCCCCACAGAAGAAGTCACTCTGCTGATGCAGTTATTTGTCAGCGCGCTCCAGCAGGAAGTTGATCGCCTCCACCAGAACGGCATAAGATTCCAGGCCATAGGTGATATTTCCCGCTTTGATCCGGTATTGATCAAACTAATTCACAACGCCCAGCAGCTGACTGCAGGCAATTCGGGGCTGACGCTGACAGTAGCCGCGAATTACGGCGGCCGCTGGGACATCATGCAGGCAGTAAATCGCCTGCGGGCCGAGGGACATGCTGACAGCACACCGTGGTCCGAATCCCAGTTGCAGCCCTATCTTGCTCTGGGCAATCTTCCTGAACCCGACTTGTTCATACGCACCGGTGGCGAACAACGCATCAGCAATTTTTTGCTTTGGCAACTCGCTTATACAGAGCTTTATTTTACCGATACTCTGTGGCCTGATTTTGATGCTGATGCATTGAACAAGGCGATCCTCTCCTATCAGCAGCGCGAACGCCGCTTTGGACGAACCAGCGAACAAGTCGCTGCTTCACAGGACCATGCCGGGCGCAGCGCCAGCGCCTGACCCAGGACTCAGCGGACTCTGATCATGCTACGGACAAGGGTCCTTACCGCGGCAATCGTGATGCCGCTGTTTATCGGTGGCATGTTTTTTCTGCCAAATACATGGTGGGCAATAGGGTTGCTGCCGCTCATGCTGGCTGGTGGCTGGGAGTGGGGCGTACTTGCAGGATTCAAATTCGCTGGCCGTTGGTTTTTCTGTACTTTAATACTGTGTTCTGCACTGGGATTGTTGTTGCCAGTGGATGTTTTTCAGGCTTTTCCAGTTGATAACGTGGTGTACTGGATCTCGGTGCTGTTCTGGCTGATTGTCGCCCCAACCTGGTTGTGGCTGGAATGGCGGTCGCGCAATCCGTGGCTGCTGGCATTGACGGGTTGGGTGCTGATAGTGCCGACATGGCTGGCACTGTCGCGTTTGCAGGAATATCCATGGGTCCTGCTTGCCGTACTGGGCGTGATTTGGGTAGCCGACAGCGCAGCTTATTTCTCCGGGCACACCTGGGGAAATCGCAAACTGGCGCCTTCCATCAGTCCCGGAAAAACATGGGAAGGTGTGGCAGGGGCCGCAGTTGCTGTCACAGTGTATTATGTCTGCGTCTGGTTTTTTGGATTTCGCCGGGTCGCTCCGGATTTTGAACTGATTGCTGCGGCACTGGTTGCTGCACTCTTTCCACTAAGCATACTCGGCGATCTATTCGAGTCATGGAGCAAACGTCAAGCTGGCGTAAAAGACAGCGGCACATTGCTGCCGGGCCATGGCGGAGTACTTGATCGCATAGATGCATTAACGTCGACGCTGCCATTGGCCGCATTGACGGTATGTTGGATGCTGCAGCGCGCGTAACGACATGCAATATTTAACCATCCTGGGATCCACCGGCAGCGTAGGCACCAGCACGCTGGATGTTATTGCGCGCAATCCGCAACAATTCGAAGTGATCGCCCTTAGCGCAAGATCGCAAACCGACGTACTCCTCGACCAATGCCGCCGCTTTACGCCGCGGTTTGCCGCGGTTCTGGATGAAGCTTCGGCTACGCGCCTGCAGCAGCAATTACACAGCACTGGCACCCCCACAGAAGTGTTATGGGGAGCGCAGGCACTGGAGCGCATCGCGGCTCTTCCGGAAGTCACTACGGTAGTCGCGGCCATCGTCGGCATCGCCGGATTGCGCTCAACGCTGGCCGCAGCCCGATCGGGAAAAAAAATACTGCTGGCAAACAAAGAGTCGCTGGTCACCGCCGGTGCACTGTTCATGTCTGCAGTGCGCAGCAGCGGTGCAGTATTGCTGCCGATCGACAGTGAACACAATGCCATTTTCCAATCTTTGCCGCTCCCTGGAACCGGGTCGCTTGCCGAATGCGGAGTGCGCCGCATATTACTGACGGCATCCGGCGGCCCTTTTCGCACCATGCCTGCAGCCGAACTGGCGCGCGTGACACCCGAGGAAGCTATTGCCCACCCCAACTGGGTCATGGGGCGGAAGATTTCAGTAGATTCGGCAACAATGATGAACAAAGGTCTGGAAATCATTGAAGCGCACTGGCTTTTTTCTGCAAAACCGGAAATCATTGAAGTTGTAATCCATCCGCAGAGCGTAGTTCATTCGATGGTTGAATATTGCGACGGTTCGGTAATCGCGCAATTGGGAAATCCGGACATGCGCACGCCCATTGCGCACGCACTGGGTTATCCGCAGCGCATAGATTCCGGCGCCTCTTTCCTGGATTTGGCCAAATTGGGCAGCCTGCAATTCGCGCCACCGGACTTTGCCCGTTTTCCATGCTTGCGGCTTGCATACGAGGCACTGCGTGCAGGCAGTGCTGCTGTCGTCGCACTGAATGCGGCAAATGAAATTGCCGTTGCCGAGTTTCTTGAGCGACGCATTGGATTTCTCGACATCCCGGCATTAATTGAAAACGTCGTGGCAGGCACTGCTGCGCGTGAAATCCGCACGATAGAGGATATAGAAGAAATCGACCGGCAAGCGCGCGTTGATGCTTTGGCGATGTGCGAATCCCGGTTTGCACCCATGGCCGCGACAGAAAGGTGAATTAAACGTGAGTTTTTTATTGACTGTAGCGGCATTTATTGCAGCCCTGAGTGTGCTGATTGTCGTCCATGAATACGGCCATTACTGGGTCGCACGTCGCTGCAATGTCAAAGTGCTGCGCTTTTCGGTGGGATTCGGCAAACCGATCTGGTCCAAAGTCATGGGGCGTGACCGCACCGAATGGGTCGTTGCTGCCGTGCCGCTGGGCGGTTACGTCAAGATGCTGGATGAGCGCGAAGGCGAGGTCGCTGCGCATGAGCGCGACCGCACTTTCAACAACAAGTCGGTATGGCAGCGGTTTGCCATAGTACTTGCCGGGCCAATGGCCAATTTTCTGGCTGCCATTCTGCTGTACTGGGTATTGTTTCTGCATGGTGTGCCCGGGTTGACTCCGCTACTCGCCGACCCACCGCCAGGCAGCGCCGCAGTCCAGGCCGGATTTGCTGCCGGCGATACCGTAACGCGTAGCGGTGACGCATCGGTACGATCATGGCAGGATTTGCGCTGGATTGTGCTGCAGGGTGCCCTGGACAAACAACCGCTGAAATTTGAAGTAAAAACAGCACAGGGCGAGAATGCCGTTCGTGAGCTTGAACTGAGTTCACTCCAGCCCCGGGATCTGGAAGGGGACCTGCTCGGCACGCTGGGCTTGGTGCGCATGCGAATTCCGTTGCGCCCGATGATTGGTGAATTAAGCACGGATGGTCCCGCGGCTCGCGCGGGTCTGCAAGCTGGAGATCTGGTGCTCGCCATCGATGGCGCGATGATTGCCACCTGGGAAGAACTGGTCACCAAAGTCCGCGCTGCACCCGGCCAGGCTTTGCGGTTTCGCCTCCGGCGCGGCGATGTCGAACTGCAAACCGTAACGGTTACGACGGAAGCAATCAAGAATCAGCAAGGTGCAGATTTCGGGCGGATCGGTGCTGCACCCAGGCTGGATCCCGATGTGATGCAACGCATGCTGACAAATGTCAGCTACGGCCCCGTGGAGGGATTGGTAAAGGCCGCAGCCAAGACCTGGGAGACTGCCTTGTTCAGTCTGCGCATGCTCGGCAAGATGGTAATTGGCGAGGTTTCGCTGAAAAACCTCAGCGGGCCGATTACCATTGCTGATTATGCTGGTCAATCCGCGCAGAACGGATTGGTATCGTATTTGCTGTTTCTGGCATTGATCAGCATCAGTCTTGGAGTGCTGAATTTGCTGCCCGTACCGTTATTGGACGGTGGTCACTTGATGTATTATTCGATCGAGATTATTACTGGGAAACCGGTACCCGAAAAAGTCATGGAAGCCGGACAGCATATAGGTATGGCCGTGCTGTTTGCTTTGATGGCTTTCGCTTTATATAACGACATAAATCGCCTGATCGGCAGCTAAATATGGCATTACTCCGTTGGTTGTGTGTGGCGCTGGTGATTTTTTCATCTCCGGTTTCAGCAATTGAACCGTTTGTCATCAAGGATATCCGCGTAGAAGGCATACAGCGCACCGACGCTGGCACCGTATTCAGTTATTTGCCCGTAAAGGTTGGGGATACGATGACAGATGAGAAGGCAGCGCAAGCCATTCGTGCGCTGTTTGGCACAGGATTTTTCAAAGATGTATCAATCGAGGCCGATGGCAGCGTGCTGGTAGTGGCTGTCCAGGAGCGGCCTTCCATCGCACAAATCGAATTTCTTGGGTCCAAGGAATTCGATAAGGAGCAGTTGATCAAAAGTCTGCGTCAGATCGGGCTGGCTGACGGACGCATATTCGACAGATCGCAACTTGACCGCGCAGAACAGGAATTGAAACGACAGTATCTGGGGCGTGGCCGTTATGCCGTGGTTGTGACTACCACCGTTACACCTCTGGAACGAAACCGGGTGGCGATCAATTTCAATGTTGACGAAGGTGATGTCGCCAAGATCAGGCAAATCAGCATCATCGGAGCGAAATCCTTCAAAGAAAAGGAACTGATCGATCTGTTTATTTTACGGACTCCGGGCTGGATGACCTGGTGGAGCAAACATGACCAATATTCCCGCCAGAAATTGTCGGCTGACCTCGAGGGGCTGCGCACGCACTATCTGGATCGCGGATACTTGGAATTCAACGTTGATTCCACTCAGGTCACAATATCTCCAGACAAGAAGGATATTTTCATCAGCGTCAGCATTACCGAGGGTGCCAAGTTCACCGTGTCGGATATCAAGGTTGCGGGAGAATTGCTGCTGCCCGAGGCTGAAATACTGAAATTGATCACCGTCAAACCCGGCGAAGTATTTGCGCGGACGCGCATCGCTGAATCGACCAAAAACATAAGTGACAGACTCGGCAACGATGGTTATGCCTTTGCCAACGTCAACGCAGTGCCGAATCTGGACAAAACCAAGAATCAGGCGGCATTTACATTTTTTATTGATCCGGGCCGGCGGGTTTACGTCCGGCGAATCAACGTAGCAGGCAATAATCGCACGCGGGATGAAGTCATCCGCCGCGAAATGCGCCAGCTGGAAGGCGGTTGGTATGCGGCGGACAAGATCAGCTTGTCGCGCACCCGGGTCGACAGACTGGGATATTTCACTGAGGTCAACGTTGAGACGCCGTCAGTGACCGGCACCACGGACCAGGTTGATGTCAACATTACGGTTGCGGAAAAACCGACGGGCAATATCCTGCTGGGTGCTGGTTTTGGCAGTGGCGAAGGGGTCATCCTGTCCGGTTCGATAGCCCAACAGAACATCTTCGGCACCGGAAAATATGTTTCGGCGCAGGTCAACAACAGCAAGGTCAATACGGTTTATGCGTTGTCGTACACGGACCCCTATTTCACGGTGGACGGCATCAGCCAGGGTTTTGATGTGTATTCACGCGAAGTGGATGGTACTCAGGCTTCAATCGGTCGTTATATAACAAAAACACTGGGAGCCGGCATCCGCTTTGGCGTACCGGTCACGGAGCGGGATACGATCACCTACGGCCTGGGTTACGAAAATACATCCATTACGACATTTGCCGACAGCCCGTTGTTTTACAGGGATTATGTGACAACCTTTGGCAAGGATAACGATGCGATCATTGCCAGCGCCGGCTGGATTCGCGACGGGCGCGACAGCCTGATTTATCCGACCAAGGGCACACTGCAGCGCGCCACCGCGGAAACAGGATTGCCCGGAGGCTCCCTGGAGTATTACAAAACGTCTTACCAGCATCAGCGTTATTTTCCCCTGACCCGCAATTACACCCTGTTGCTGAATGGTGAAGCCGGTTATGGCGGCGGATCCGGGGGCAAACCACTGCCGTTTTTCAAGAATTATTTTGCAGGCGGTGTAAACTCTGTCCGTGGCTACCGGAGTTCGACGATTGCGCCCAAGGATCAGGATGGCAATCCACGGGGCGGCAGCCATCGCCTGGTGGGCAATGCGGAATTTTTGTTTCCGTTTCCCGGTCTGAAATACGACAAGTCAGTGCGCTTGGGTGCGTTCGTGGATGCCGGCATGGTTGCTGACAAATATGATATGGGTGAATTCCGTTATTCCACCGGTTTATCGTTGTTCTGGTCTTCACCGCTGGGCCCACTGAAAATCAGTGTGGCCAGGGCACTGAATGCGCAGCCCCTTGATCGGAAACAGGTGTTTCAGTTCACGTTTGGCGGTGCATTTTAATGGCGGGATTCCGCATTGGTGCCAGGTAAAAAGGTCATTGAAAGGTTCAAGGAGGGCATGTTGAGAAGAATTTTGTTATTGATTGTGGCGATGGCCATGCTGTCGGGTGCGCAGCTTGCAGGGGGCGCAGAACTGAAGATCGGTTTTATTGACCAGGAACGTATCACTCGCGAGAGTGCACCTGCCGAACGCGCCAGCAAACAGCTGGAAAAGGAGTTTGCACCACGCTCGCAGGAAATGCAGAAGCGCGAAGCGCAGATTAAAACCCTGCAGGGACAGCTCGAAAAGGACGCACTGACCATGAGCGAGAGTGACCGGCGCGCCAAGGAGCAGGAGCTTGGTCGCCTGACTCTGGATTTCCAGCGCATGCAGCGGGAATACCGGGAAGATCTCAATCTGCGCCGCAACCAGGAGCTTGGCGCCTTGTTTGAGCGGGCGAATCGCGTGATCAAGCAGATTGCAGAAGCCGAAAAATACGACATCATTTTTCAGGAAGCAGTCTACAGAAATCCGAAAATTGATATCACAGACAAGGTATTAAAAGCACTGGCTGACGGCAAATAAATATGCAGCGCGCAACGCGCATCCTGACATTGCCCATTGCCCGGCTTGGGCAGACCCACCGATGAATATTCAGCTGTCATGTCGTTAAGTCTGGGAGAAATCGTAAACCAGCTTGGAGGAGAGCTGATCGGTGACAGTCGGATAATCATCCGCCAGGTTGCAACCCTGGAAAAAGCAACACCGGATACCATCGCCTTTCTTGCGAATGAACGTTATCTCAAGCAGTTGCAGGCGACCGGCGCAGGCGCGGTCATCGTCGGTGAACAGTTGCGGAATTCCTTAGACATCCCGCATATCGTAGCAGCCAATCCTTATGCTTATTTTGCCCGGGCATCCGCGCTTTTTAATCCGCAAGTTGAAGTTGCCGCAACCCGGCACGAAAGCGCTGTTATCCATCCTGGCGCTGTTTTGGGTGAATCGGTTTACATAGCCCCTCATGTGGTAATCGAAGAGGGTGCCCGAATCGGTTCTGGCAGCAGGATAGGCGTTGGTGCGTATGTCGGTGCCGGATCAACAATTGGCGAGAATGGCACGCTGCATCCCCACGTTGTGATCTATCACGGCTGCCGGCTGGGGCGCAGTGTCATTGTGCATGCCGGCACGGTTATCGGCGCCGATGGCTTCGGCATCGCCATGGATCAGGAGAGATGGATCAAGGTGCCGCAGATTGGCGGCGTCAGCATAGGCGACGATGTTGAAATAGGCGCCAACACTACGATCGATCGCGGCGCGATCGATGACACAATCATAGAAGATGGTGTAAAACTGGATAACCAGATACAGATTGGCCACAATGTGCACATAGGCGCACATACCGCGATTGCGGCTTGTGTCGGCATCGCCGGGAGTTCCCGTATCGGGCGGTTTTGCCGGATTGGCGGCGCCTCCGGAATTGCAGGCCATCTGAACATCGCCGACAACGTGGAAATATCAGCACATACACTGGTGACCAAGTCCATCACCGAAGCGGGAACTTATACCGGCGCTTATCCTTTCGAGCGCAATCGCGACTGGCGGCGTAATGCAGCCAGTCTGCGCAGTTTGGGGGCATTGACGGGCAGGGTTCGCGCACTGGAACAGGAGCTGAAATTGCGCAAGAAAGGAACATCATGAACAGCATGGATATCAATGAAGTCCTGCGATATCTGCCGCACCGTTATCCGTTTCTGCTGATTGACCGGGTGCTGTCTTACGAGCCGGGAAAAAGCATAGAGGCACTCAAAAACGTAACCATCAACGAGCCGTTTTTTACCGGGCATTTCCCGCATCATCCGGTCATGCCCGGCGTATTGATCATCGAAGCCATGGCGCAAGCCGCGGCAATCCTGTCATTTGTGACCATGGGCGCCAAGGGCGATGATCAATCCATCTATTATTTTGTTGGCATCGACAATGCACGTTTCAAACGCCCCGTGACACCAGGCGATACACTGCGCTTGCAGGTGACGCTGACCCGCCACGTCCGCGGCATCTGGAAATTTGCCGCAGTTGCCCGTGTCGATGACGCCGTAGCTGCGGAAGCCGAACTGATGTGCACGGTGCGTGATTTACCGGGCGATGCAACCTGACACAACAAGCATGGCTGCACGCATTCATCCCACCGCCATAGTCGATACACAGGCACAGCTGGCCAGCACTGTAGAGGTGGGGCCGTATTCCGTCATCGGCCCCGGCGTGGAGATTGACGAGGACAGCTGGATTGGTCCACATGTGGTGGTGGCGCATACCCGCATCGGCAAACGCAACACGATTTACCAATTCTGTTCGGTAGGCGAAGCGCCGCAGGACAAGAAATATGCGGGTGAGCCGACCCATCTGGAAATCGGCGACGACAATACCATCCGCGAGTTTTGCACGTTTAACCGGGGCACCGCCCAGGATGCCGGCGTCACCCGTGTCGGCAATCACAACTGGATCATGGCTTATGTGCACCTCGCGCACGACTGCCAGGTCGGCAACCATGCGATCTTTGCCAATAACGCCCAGCTTGCCGGCCATGTAGTGGTAGGTGATTACGCGATCCTCGGCGGCTTCACGGTCGTGCATCAGCATTGCCGCATCGGCATCCACAGCATTACGGCGATGGGTACGATCCTGCTGCAGGATCTGCCGCCTTACGTGACGGCGTCGGGCAACCCGTCACAGCCCCATGGCATCAATGCCGAGGGGCTGAAGCGTCGCGGATATACGGGTGCTGCCATAACTGCCATCAAGCGCGCCTACAAAACGCTCTACAAATCCGGCATGTCATACGAGGCCGCGCGGGCAAAAATCGCAGAAGATGCCGTCAGTCATGCTGAATTGCAGCCGCTGGCGGATTTTCTGGCAACGCCCGGTCGCGGCGTCATTCGCTGATTCCCGTGACTGTGGCAGCGACAACAGCGGCGGGCCCGCTGATCGGCATCGTCGCGGGCGAACCTTCGGGAGACTTGCTGGGCGGTGCGCTGATCGAGGCGCTGCGCGCCCGCGTACCCACTGCCCGGTTTGTCGGCATCGGCGGGCCGCGCATGACCGGCGCTGGCTTGCAATCCCTGTATCCGCTGGAAAAACTTTCGGTACGGGGCTATGTCGAAGTGCTGCGGCATTTCTGCGAAATCATCGGTATCCGGCGCCAACTGAAACAGCATTTTCTCGCAGAACGACCTGCGGTATTCATCGGCATCGATGCGCCAGACTTCAATCTCGATCTGGAAAGCACGCTCAAAAAAGCAGGAATCCCAACCGTACATTACGTCAGTCCGTCCATCTGGGCATGGCGGGGCGGGCGGATGCGGGGCATCCGCAAGGCCGTTTCGCGCATGCTGACCGTATTTCCATTCGAAGCAGCTCTCTACGAGAAAGCCCGTGTACCGGTGAGTTATGTCGGTCACCCGCTGGCTGACATACTGGCGACCGTACCCTCGAAAGCAGAAGCACGCGCCGCCTTGAAACTACCTGCCGCTGCGCCAGTGGTGGCGCTGCTGCCGGGCAGTCGCGTCAGTGAGCTGGAAAGCCTGTCCGACGTGTTTGTCGCAACCGCCGAAAAAATTGCCGCAGCCGTCGAAGGTGTGCGACTTTTGGTGCCCTTGGTCAATCGCCAGACACGCGAACTGTTTGAAGCTGCCTTGTACCGCCGGGAAAGCGGTGAACTCGACATCAAGCTGCTGTTCGGACATGCGCATGAAGCCATGGCTGCTGCCGATGTGGTGCTGGTGGCCTCAGGAACCGCCACCCTGGAGGCTGCGCTACTGCAACGACCAATGGTAATTACTTACCGCATGCCACAGCTCAGCTGGTGGATGATGAACTGGCGCCGTTATCAACCCTGGGTGGGATTGCCGAATATCCTGGCCGGCGAGTTTGTGGTGCCTGAACTGCTGCAGGATGCAGCCACACCTGAAGCGCTGTCTGCAGCCGTCATCGATCTGCTGCAGGATGCTGAAAAACGCAAAATCATAGAGCAGCGTTTTGCCGACATGGCGGCTGAACTGCGATGTGATGCGGCAGAACGGGCTGCAGATGCAATACTGCCCTACATTACAGGCACAGTGTAATGATGCGCACTGTCTGTGGCGTAGACGAAGCGGGGCGTGGACCACTGGCCGGACCGGTATTCGCCGCGGCGGTGATACTGGAGGATCCGTCGCCCATCACCGGACTGGCTGACTCCAAGAAGCTGACAGCCAAACGCCGCGACGCCTTGGCTATAGAGATCAAGGCGCGGTCGCTTTGCTGGGCTGTGGCCAGTGCCACGGTGGAGGAAATTGACTCCCTGAATATCCTGCAGGCCAGCCTCCTGGCCATGCGCCGTGCCGTGATGGAGCTGCAGCCGCAACCGGCAGAAATATTGGTCGATGGCCTGCATGTGCCCAAAGTGGCCATGCCGGCACGGGCCATTGTCCGGGGCGATGCCAGCGTGGCGGCAATTTCCGCGGCCTCCATACTGGCCAAGGTCGCACGTGATGCCTGGATGCTCGAACTGCATGCCGCATACCCGGATTTCGGCTTCGACCGGCACAAAGGTTATGGCACGGCTCTGCACATGGCGGCTTTGCGCCGCCTGGGGCCCACACCCGAGCACCGGCGCAGTTTTGCGCCCGTCCGCGACGCATTAAAATAGTTAATTAAATCAACAACTTACACTATAACTCTGCAAGCAGGGCACGCCACGCGTTACGCTCATGGCTGCGGCTGATCAGTTTGCGTCGCTCCCGGCACTGCCGACGCAAAGTCGCCAGAAACTCCGTATCAACTTCCGTTTTTACCAGCAATTGCGCCAGGGCCCTTGCATCGCTGACGGGGTAATAACCTTTGTAGCTTCGCCCCAGCATGCCAAGATTTCCGGGAATATGTGACGCAATCACCGGCACCCGCGCGGTTAGCGCCTCGCTGATGACGTTGGCGCCACCCTCCATGCGCGAACTGAGCAGCAGCGCGCGGCCGCGTGCCAGTGTCGCCAGCGCATGGTTACGCGTCAATTCATCCAGCCAGACATAGCGCGGTTCGCGGTGCATCCAGCGACGCGCTTCGCGAGCCAGTGCAGGTTCACGCGCGCCACCGACATGGGTGATACGGATACGGCTGGCAGCAGGCAAGTGACTCAAGGCAGCAGCGCCACAGAATGGATCCTTTTCCTCACGCAAATGCCCGCTGATGATGATCTCGAAGCAGGACTTGATCACGGGTTGGCGCTTGATGGGGTCGCAGGACTGGTAGATCACCCGGGTCTTTCGGCGCAGGCGGGGAATGAGCTCTCGCAATCCCATGTCCTGCAAGACAATCATCCGGGTGGCCAGTTCCAGGGACTCCTGGGCATTGGCATCTGCACGGATATCCCGATAAAGATCGGTGCCGGTCAGCGCGACAATTAACGGGCGATCAGGATATCGTTCCGCAAAACTGACAATTGACTCATGGCTGCGCCGGGCATGCAGGGCAACCATGACATCAGCGCTGCGTTTATTCCACTGTTCCTGCACTGTGACGCGATGTCCCAGGTCACGAAGCAACTGCCCCCAGCGCACGGCGGTATTGCGATTGCCGTAGCGCGAGTTTGCTGCGGCGGGCGTGATCAAGGCAATTTTCATCAGCAGGGGTATCCGGATACACTTCCGGATCAATATAGCAAACCTGATGAATTCCCCCATACAAATTTCCGCAGCAGATCTCGCCGCCATGCTGGATAGCGCGCGTACCCGCACACTGGCTCTGATCGATGGCTATGCGGCAGAGCAGTGGCTGGGTCCCCGGCTGACTACAGTCAATCCGCCACTATGGGAAATCGGCCACCTCGGCTGGTTTGAAGAGTTCTGGTGTCTGCGCCACGGCCTCAAGCAGAATGACAGTCTGCTGAAGAATGCCGATGCGCTGTACGATTCAGCGCTGGTGCCGCACTCAGTGCGCTGGGATTTGCCACTGCCGGATGTTGCTGCCACGCTGCGTTATCTTGCCGATGTGCGGGGGGCAGTACATGCACGACTGGCAGAAGACGGCCTTGATCCCGATTTACGGTATTTTGCACAGCTTTGCGCATTTCATGAGGAGATGCATTGCGAGGCGATGTCTTATACCCGGCAGACACTGGCATACCCTGAATTGCCGGGGTCGCTGCGTATCACTGCCGGCACCACGGACTGCGTCGGCGACGTAAAAATTGAAGGGGGGCGCTTCCAGTTAGGTGCAGTCGATGATGCGACTTTCGTTTTTGACAATGAAAAATGGTCTCACATCGTAAACGTGCAGTCGTTCCGTATGGCGCGCACCGCAGTAACTAATGCGCAATTTGCCGAGTTTGTAGATGCCAGCGGATATCAGGAACAGCGCTGGTGGAGCAAAGAAGGTTGGGCATGGCGCATGGCTGCGGAAGCAGAGTCGCCGTTGTATTGGCGCCGTGTCGGCAGTGCCTGGTGGTGGCGTTGTTTTGATCGTGAACAGCCGCTCCAGGATGACGAGCCGGTAATTCATGTGAACTGGCATGAAGTCACGGCCTGGTGCCGCTGGGCTGGACGACGCTTGCCGACCGAAGCGGAATGGGAGTTTGCGGCAGCGACAATGCCGGAAACTCCAAGCATCAAACGACGCTATCCATGGGGAGATACCCCACCCTCGGTAAAAACGGCCAATCTTTACGATGCGGGAGGCAGATGCGCGCCAGTCCATGCTTTTGCCGCAGGCGACAGTGCCTGGGGCGTGCGACAGATGATCGGCAATGTCTGGGAATGGACCGCGGACTGGTTCCAGCCTTATCCTGGATTTGTGCGCGATCCTTATGCCGAATATTCGGAACCATGGTTTGGCAACCACAAAGTATTGCGCGGCGGCTGTCACCAGACCCGGGGCGCTCTGATACGCAATACCTGGCGTAATTTCTATACCCCGGACCGGCGTGATGTTTACGCCGGATTTCGCACCTGTGCGCTGTAACCTCGCAGCATGAAATCAATTACCTCTGCCGATAACCCTCGTTTCCGCGCCTTGCTGCAGCTGGCGCAGTCCGCACGTGAACGGCGCACTGCCGGAATGTCGCTGCTCGACGGCATTCATCTGGTGGCCGCCTATGCCGAACACATCGGTCTGCCGGAAGAAGTCATCCTGAGCCGCAGCGGGACGGAAAAGCCCGAAATCATCAAACTGCTTGAACAATTCAAAACAGTCCGCACGGCCGTTTATGCCGATGCACTGTTCCGTCAGCTGTCCTCGGTCACCACACCCACCGGCATCATTGCCATGGTGCCTACGCCTCGGGTCGCAGCGCCCTCGACACTGACCGGTTCCAGCATCTGGCTGGAAGACATCCAGGATCCCGGCAATGTCGGCTCTATCCTGCGGTCGGCAGCGGCAGCGGGCGTGGCTACCGTCTGCCTGTCGCGACATTCCGTGCACGCCTGGTCGCCTCGGGTGCTGCGTGCCGGCATGGGGGCGCATTTCGCACTGAACATCATTGAAGGCGCTGATCTCAAGGCGCTGGCAAGCACTTATACCGGTCGCATCATCGCGACCCATATCAGCCACGGCAAGGCGGTGTTCGATACCGACCTGACCGGCGATGTGGCGCTGGTATTTGGCAACGAGGGGGCTGGATTGTCTCCGGCGCTGGCGGCCATGACCCATGAAATGGTCAATATTCCGATGCCTGGCCGCGCCGAATCGTTAAATGTCGGGGCAGCTGCAGCCGTGTGCCTGTTCGAACGCGTACGACAGCTACGGAATCAGTAAATACGCCGCTCGAGCTTCGCTTCCTGCAGGATGGTGGTTGCCAGCTCTTCGACTGATTTGCTGGTTGCATCCAGATAGGGAATGCCTTCCTGACGCATCAGCGCTTCTGCTTCACGTATCTCGAACTCGCAATTGGTAAGCGTTGCGTACTTGCTGCCGGGACGTCGTTCATTGCGTATCTGCTGCAGCCGGGCAGGGCGGATGGTCAAACCGTACAGATGCCCGCGCAGCGATTTGATCTGCGCCGGCAATTGCATGGTGCTGAAATCCTCCGGTATCAGCGGATAATTCGCGGCACGGATGCCGAATTGCATTGCGAGATAAAGACAGGTCGGGGTTTTCCCGCAACGTGAAACCCCAACCAGGATGATATCGGCCTCGGTCAATTCGCGCTTGGACACGCCATCGTCATGTGATAACGCGTAATTCACGGCTTCTATCCGATGGTGATAATTTACATAATCGTCGGTACTGTGCGAGCGCCCGATTGCGTGGGATGCCTTGACGCCAAGCTCTTTTTCCAGCGGCGCAATAAAAATCTCAAAAGAATCAAGGAATAAGGCGTTGGCAGTGGCGACAATGCCAGCAATCTCCGTATTGACCAGCGTGCTGATGACGATGGGCCGGGTGCCGTCGGCTGCTCCGGTGGTGTTAATCCGCTTGACGAAATCCCGGGCTTTGTCGGCCGTGTCGACAAAGGGAACCGTGATTTCCTTGACTCGGGCGCCGTCAAACTGAGTCAGCAGGCTGTGGCCGAGCATTTCAGCGGTAATTCCGGTGCGATCGGATACAAAAAATGCGGTGCGAGGGGAGTCCATGCTCGGAACCTGTGTGGGGATTCGGTAAAATATCCCCTTTTGACGCAGCACACAATCAAGGAAACCGGCATGAGTGGCAAAGAACTGGTGATCGAACTCGGCGCGCTGCGCATGAAGGACGTGGGCAGGGTAGGCGGCAAGAGCGCATCCCTGGGTGAAATGATCAGTCAGCTTGCCAATGCCGGAGTGCGGGTTCCCGGCGGATTTGCCACGACCGCTGATGCCTATCGGCTGTTTCTGTCCCAGAACGGCCTTGCTGCGAAAATATCAAAACGCCTCACCAACCTGGATGCGGACGATGTCAGCGCGCTGGTGGCCGCTGGAAACGACATCCGCGGCTGGATCGTCGGCCAGGAATTCAGCGCAGAATTCCGCAAAGCCATCGAAGTGGCATATGAGCGCCTGGTCAAAGATTCCGGCCCGGAGGTCACATTTGCCGTGCGTTCTTCGGCAACCGCCGAGGACCTGCCCGATGCCTCCTTCGCCGGGCAGCAGGAAAGTTATCTCAACGTACACGGCCTGGATAACCTGCTGGATGCGATCCGCCAGGTGTTTGCGTCGCTCTACAACGATCGCGCGATTTCATACCGGGTGCACAAGGGTTATGGCCACGACGATGTGGCCCTGTCTGCGGCCGTGCAGCGCATGGTGCGCAGTGACAAGGGCTCCAGTGGCGTCATGTTTACACTGGACACGGAGTCAGGCTTCGACCAGGTCGTGTTCATCACCGCCGCATACGGGCTCGGCGAAACGGTGGTACAGGGGCAGGTAAACCCCGATGAGTTCTATGTCTACAAGCGCGGGCTGCAGGAAGGCAAGAGCGCCATACTACGCCGTGGGCTGGGCTCCAAGGCATTGCGCATGGTGTTTACCGAGAACCGCAGCGCCGGAAAATCCGTGCAGACCATAGAGGTCCCGGAGGCCGAGCGCCGCCGTTTTTCGATTACCGATGCCGAAGTCAATGAACTGGCCCGTTACGCCATGATCATCGAAGCCCATTATCAGCGGCCGATGGACATCGAGTGGGGCAAGGATGGCAACGACGGCAAGCTGTACATCCTGCAGGCGCGCCCGGAAACCGTCAAAGCCAGCGAAAAAGTCGATACCCTGAGACGTTACCGTCTGAAAGAGCGATCCGAGGTGCTGGCCACCGGCCGGGCCATCGGGCAACGCATCGGCAGCGGTCCGGTCAAGCTGATCAGCAGTGCAGCCGAAATGGACCGCGTCAAGCCCGGCGATGTGCTGGTCACCGACATGACCGACCCTGACTGGGAGCCGGTGATGAAACGAGCTGCGGCGATCGTAACCAATCGTGGCGGCCGCACCTGCCATGCAGCCATCATCGCCCGCGAACTGGGCATCCCGGCGGTCGTCGGCTGTGGCGACGCTACCCAGGTGTTAAAAGAAGGCAAAGCGGTAACGGTTTCGTGTGCGGAGGGTGACACCGGTTTTGTGTACCGCGGCGCACTGCAGACCGAGGTCATTGATCTGCGGCTGTCGAGCATGCCCAAGTCTCCGGTGAAAATCACCATGAACGTGGGCAATCCCGAGCTTGCATTCGAGTTTCAGCGCTTGCCCAATGAAGGCGTAGGGCTGGCCCGGCTGGAATTCATCATCGCCCGGATGATCGGCGTGCACCCGAAAGCGGTGCTGGCTTACCCTGATTTGGGCGCTGATCTCAAACTGGCCGTCGAGGAACACAGCGCTGGTTATGCGGATCCGGTGAACTTTTATGTCGAAAAGCTGGTAGAGGGAGTGGCAACGCTGGGCGCCGCTTTCTGGCCGAAGCCGGTCATCGTCCGGCTCTCCGATTTCAAATCGAATGAATATTCCAGTCTGACGGGGGGTTCGCGTTACGAGCCGCACGAGGAAAATCCGATGCTCGGATTCCGTGGCGCCTCGCGTTACATTTCGACAGCATTTCGGGACTGCTTTGAACTGGAATGCAGGGCCATGAGAAAAGTCCGCGACGAAATGGGGCTGACCAATGTCGAGCTCATGGTGCCCTTCATTCGCACCCTGGACGAAGCCAAGAAAGTGCTGAAGTTGTTGGCTGAGAATGGATTGGAACGCGGCAAAAACGGCCTGCGCATCATTATGATGTGTGAAATCCCCTCCAACGCCATACTGGCCGACCAGTTCCTTGAACATTTTGACGGCTTCTCGATCGGCTCCAACGACATGACCCAGATGACACTGGCCCTGGACCGCGATTCAGGCTTGATTGCCGATGCTTTCGATGAACGTGATCCGGCAGTCAAGCACATGCTGCATCTGGCGATTGCCGCTTGCCGCAAGGCCAACAAGTATGTCGGCATCTGTGGACAGGGGCCATCAGACCATCCAGACCTAGCCGAATGGCTGGTCAAGGAGGGGATTGAAAGTCTGTCACTTAATCCTGATACCGTGGTCGAAACCTGGTTGCATCTGTCTCAAGTCTGTAAGCCGGTTTGATTGGAAGATGGCGGAAATTGGGATAAAATAGGGAAACGTTGGCTTATAAGAGATGACCAAATATATCTTTGTCACTGGTGGTGTAGTTTCTTCACTTGGCAAAGGTATCGCTGCCGCTTCCCTCGCCGCAATTCTTGAATCCCGCGGCATCAGGGTTTCGATGCTCAAACTGGATCCCTACATCAACGTGGATCCGGGAACGATGAGTCCCTTCCAGCACGGCGAAGTGTTTGTCACCGAAGATGGCACCGAGACCGACCTCGATCTGGGCCATTACGAGCGCTTCATCACTGCCCGCATGGGCAAGCGCAACAACTTCACGACCGGCCAGATTTACGAGAGCGTCATCAAGAAAGAGCGCCGTGGCGACTATCTGGGCGGCACCGTGCAGGTCATTCCGCATATCACTGATGAAATCAAGCAGTACATCCGGCGCGGGGCCGGTGACGCCGAGATCGCGTTGGTGGAAATCGGCGGCACTGTCGGCGACATCGAATCACTGCCTTTCCTGGAAGCCATCCGCCAGATGGGCTTTGAAGATGGTCGCGACAACGCTTGCTACATCCATCTGACGCTGGTGCCATATATCGCCTCAGCCGGCGAAATCAAAACCAAACCCACGCAGCATTCCGTCAAGGAACTGCGGGAAATCGGCATCCAGCCCGACGTGCTGCTGTGTCGCGCCGACCGGCCACTGCCTGATGGTGAGCGCAGGAAAATCGCGCTGTTCACCAATGTCAGCGTCGATGCGGTGATCTCTGCGGTCGACGTCGACAGCATTTATAAAATTCCCGGTATGCTGCACCAGCAGAATCTGGACAGCATCGTGTGCAACAAGCTCGGAATCAATCCCAAGCCAGCGGATCTGTCGAGCTGGGACCGGGTGATCACGGCGCTGGAAAATCCGCAGCGGGAAGTCAGCATTGCGCTGGTCGGCAAATACGTCGACCTGACCGAATCCTACAAATCGCTGTCGGAAGCGCTGATTCATGCCGGCATCCATACCAGTTCGAAGATTCGCATCAATTACGTCGATTCCGAAACCATCGAAAAGAACGGCACGGGCTGCCTTGAAGCCATGGATGCCATTCTGGTGCCTGGCGGGTTTGGCAAGCGCGGCGTCGAAGGCAAGATTCAGGCGATCAAATACGCACGGGAGAACGGTGTGCCCTACCTGGGCATCTGTCTGGGCATGCAACTGGCGGTCATCGAATGTGCGCGCAATCTGGTTGACTTGACGGATGCCCACAGTACCGAATTCAATCCGGATACCCCGCACCCGGTGGTGGCGTTGATCACCGAATGGCAGGATCGGGATGGTCGGGTAGAACGTCGCGATGCCAGATCCGACCTCGGCGGAACCATGCGCCTGGGCGGGCAGGAATGCCGGCTCGAGACCGGATCACTGGTGCGCAGCATCTACGGAGCTGAGCGGATCACCGAGCGGCACCGCCATCGTTATGAGGTCAACAACCATTACCTGCAACGCCTGCAGGATGCCGGGCTCAGCGTCAGTGGCCGGTCGCTGACAGGCGAGTTGTGCGAGATGGTGGAACTGCCGGATCACCCGTGGTTTGTCGGCTGCCAGTTCCACCCGGAATTCACTTCAACGCCCCGCGGCGGTCATCCTCTGTTCAAATCTTTTGTTGAGGCCGCGCTTGTGCGCGCCAGCAATACGCAAGGCGCCACATCTGCGGCTTTGGTGAAATCACCGCAGATCGCCGCAAGGGTCGCAGGTTGAGCAACGAGGCATCGCCATGAAATTGTGCGGATTTGAAGTCGGCCTGGATCAGCCGCTATTCCTGATTGCCGGGCCCTGCGTGGTCGAATCACGCGACATGGCCATGGACACGGCGGGTGAACTGAAGAGCATCTGCGCAGAACTCAAAATCCCGTTCATTTACAAATCCTCTTACGACAAGGCCAACCGCAGTTCCATCAAATCGTTTCGCGGACTGGGTATGGACAAGGGTCTGGAAATCCTCGCCGATGTGCGCAAGACCATCGGCGTTCCGGTGCTGACCGATGTGCATGCCATCGACGAGATCGCGCAGGTTGCGGCGAGTGTGGACGTGCTGCAAACGCCGGCATTTCTGTGCCGGCAGACTGATTTCATCTGCGCAGTCGCAGCGTCCGGCAAGGTCGTCAACATCAAAAAAGGCCAGTTTTTGGCGCCTGGCGATATGGTTAATGTCGTTGACAAGGCCCGCGCCGCCAGCAGCGCAGATAACATCATGGTTTGTGAACGCGGCGTTTCCTTTGGTTACAACAACTTGGTATCCGACATGCGTTCGCTGATGATCATGCGCGGAACCAACTGCCCGGTGGTATTTGACGCCACGCACTCGGTGCAATTGCCCGGCGGGCAGGGCACCACCAGCGGCGGGCAACGCGAATTCGTACCGGTGCTGGCCCGTGCCGCCGTCGCCAGCGGCATTTCCGGGCTGTTCATGGAAACCCACCCGCAGCCCGAGAAGGCTCTGTCCGACGGCCCCAATGCGTGGCCACTGAAACACATGAAGGCGCTGTTGAAAACGCTGACCGCACTAGATGCGCTGGTCAAACGCGAAGATTTTGCGGAAAACAAACTGTAATCAACTCATGATCAGGAACCGGCAATGAGCGCTATTGTTGATGTCATCGGCAGGGAAATACTGGATTCCCGCGGCAATCCGACTGTGGAAGTCGATGTGTTGCTGGAATCCGGGATACTGGGACGCGCTGCCGTGCCGTCTGGTGCATCCACCGGCAGCCGCGAAGCCATCGAGTTGCGGGACGGCGACAAATCCCGCTACGGCGGCAAGGGCGTGCTGCAGGCCGTGGAACATGTGAACACCGAGATTTGCGAGGCGGTGATTGGTGTAGATGCGACGGAGCAGGCCTTCGTCGACCAGACGCTGCTGGATCTGGACGGCACCGAAAACAAGTCAAGACTCGGCGCCAATGCGATGCTGGCGGTGTCCCTGGCGGTGGCGCGTGCGGCCGGGGAGGAGTCAGGATTGCCTCTGCATCGCTACCTTGGCGGAGCCGGGGCCATGGCCATGCCGGTGCCGATGATGAATGTCATCAACGGCGGCGCGCACGCCGATAACGGTCTGGACATGCAGGAATTCATGATCGTGCCGGTAGGCATGACCAGTTTCCGCGAAGCACTGCGCTGCGGCGCAGAAATATTTCATACGCTGCGCAAGCTGCTCACTGATCGCGGCCTGGCCACAGCCGTCGGCGATGAAGGCGGGTTTGCGCCACGCCTGCCCAAACACGAGGCCGCAATCAAGCTCATCATCGAAGCTATCGAAGCCGCCGGATATCGTCCGGGAGAAGACGTCATGCTGGCGCTGGACTGCGCCAGCTCCGAGTTTTTCGAGGATGGCGAATACACGTTGAGGGCCGAGGGCCTGACACTGAAAGCACCGGAATTCGCCGATTACTTGGCCGCCTGGGTCGACAAATACCCCATCATCAGCATCGAAGACGGTATGGCGGAAAACGACTGGGATGGCTGGAAAATGTTGACCGAGAAACTGGGCAACCGTGTGCAACTCGTTGGCGATGATCTGTTTGTCACCAATACGAAGTATCTGAAACGCGGCATCGAGGAGGGCATCGCCAACTCGATTCTGATCAAGGTAAACCAGATCGGCACGCTGACTGAAACGCTGGCGGCCATCGAAATGGCCAAACGCGCCCGTTACACTGCAGTGATCTCGCATCGCTCGGGCGAAACCGAGGACACGACCATCGCCGATATTGCGGTGGCCACCAACGCCCTGCAAATCAAGACCGGCGCGCTGTCGCGTACCGATCGCCTCGCCAAATACAATCAGCTGCTCCGCATCGAAGAAGACCTTGGCGATACTGCGAGCTATCCCGGACGTGGTGCCTTTTATCAATTGCGTTAATCCACCTCGACGCGGCGGTCACTTGCGCTGACGCCATGCGATTGCTGGCCATCACACTTGCCGGACTCATAGTACTGATCCAATATCCACTGTGGCTGGGCAAGGGCGGCCTGCTGCGGGCCTGGGAAATGGAGCAGCAAATCGCAACCCAGCGCGAAACCAATAGTCGCATGCAGGCCCGCAATAATGCTCTGGATGCGGAAGTGCTTGATTTGAAGCAGGGACTGGCAGCCATAGAAGAACGCGCGCGCAACGAATTGGGTATGATCCGGCGCGATGAAATATTTTTCCAGGTCCTGGAAAGTCCATCCACGGACAGTGACGCAGTCCGTTCTGCACGCTAAGCCGGATTAATCTTTTAACAACTGCTCAAAGATCAAAAAACGATGAGTGCAACCATCATCGATGGCGTCGCCATGGCCAGGCAGGTCCTGAGCGAACTGAAATCACGAAATGCCGCCCTTGCAGCAGCAGGACGCCAGCCGGGACTAGCAGTACTGCTGGTCGGCGACGATCCGGCATCGGCAGTGTATGTACGGAGCAAGGAGCGCGCCTGTCGGGAAGCCAGTGTGCGCACCTTTGACACCCGGCTGCCGGCATCTACGGTGCAGGCCGAATTGCTGCAAAAAATAGATCAGCTCAATGCTGATCCTCAGGTGCACGGCATACTGGTGCAGTTGCCGTTACCCCCACATCTGGATGCGGTCCAGGTCATGCAGCGCATCGCTGTCGGCAAGGATGTAGACGGCTTCAACTGGCGCAACCTGGGGGCGCTGCTGGACGGCCATGCCACCCTGGCGCCCTGTACGCCGTCAGGCGCCATGCTGATGCTGGAGCGCGCGGGCGTGCCCATTGCAGGCAAACACGCGGTGGTGATCGGTCGGAGCAGCATCGTCGGCAAACCAGCGGCGCTGATGCTGCTGGAGCGCAATGCCACCGTCACGGTTTGTCATTCCCGCACCATTGATCTTGCGGCGATGACCCGGCAGGCCGACATCCTGATTTGCGCCATAGGCAAACCGCGCGCCGTGACTGCCGATATGATCAAGCCCGGCGCAGCCGTTATCGATGTCGGCATCAGCCGTCTGCCGGACGGCAAACTGTGCGGTGATGTGGATTTCGAATTCGTAAGCACTGTTGCCGGCTGGATTACACCGGTGCCCGGCGGGGTCGGGCCAATGACCGTGGCCATGGTGATAGCCAACGTCATTCTGGCTGCGGAGCGGTCCGCGCCCTGAGTGGCAAGTGCGGCCGCTCAGCAGGAGAAGGTATTGGCAAATCCCAGCAGGAAATCAGGGTTGAGGTAGCCCCGGAAGGCCGCCGCAGACAGCATCAGCGCCAGCACGCCGAGCATCACCCAGACGACCTGTCTCATCCGTGCCTGCATCATGAGTATGCAATCTCCACCAGTCACTGCTGTATCCGGACTAATCACTCTGATTTCCGGATTATTACACAGGACCGTTCATACCAAGCCTGCGGTTAGCTCCGCAAGTGCTTAACAAATAACCAGCCAGTCAGAGTGCCTGACGGAGCCGTTGTTATAATCCGCGCTTTACCTTGCGCTGGACACGTCCTTGAATTCCTCACTGCCATCTCTGACCCGCTTTGGTCTGTCATTTGCAGACCTCTACAACCGCGACGGCCTGCACCGGCTCGACCGGATTTTCCTGCTGGAACTGGCCAAGACCGATGCGCTACTGCAGGAGCAACTGCTGCAGGCACGCGCAGAACCGGCAGCCCTGGCCGTAAAAGCTGAATCCGAGCTGTTATTGGCATTGGCGCCGCATCTGGATGATTTCGTCGGGCAACTGTTCGGCATCCAGCCTGAAGTGCAAGCGCTGGCCGAGAGCCATCATGCACTCGCGCCTCTGTACAGCGTCAAGCGCCTGTTCGTGCAGCGCAAGGCCATGCACAAATACAAGAAAGATGCTGCAGCGTCGATCGACGGCATGGCCGTCAGCAAACGTCTGGCAGCCCTGTACGGCGAACCGCTGACGGAACTGGTTTTCGCCCGGCATGTGTTGCAATGGCAACAGGACGAAGAGGCAAACAGCGCAGCCCTGGAACTGGCCCTGCAGTATGCAGCCTGGGCAGCCCACACCGAGGCGGGACGTGCGCGCCATCATGCGGGAGTACTGTTCAAGGCTCCGCACAAACTCGACGTTCATAACCTGCTACCGGTGCAAACCGCTGCGGCGGCGGGTTATACCGAGCATCGCTTCGACGTGTCCCGGCTGCGCTTGCGTGATGGATTCAAGCTGACGGACAAGGGCACTGATCTCACCGGCGCTCTCGATGAAGCCAATTACTGCATCTGGTGCCATGAACAGGGCAAGGATTCCTGCTCCAAGGGTTTGCTGGAAAAAGGCGCCAGCGGACGCGGTACGGAGTCATTCAAGAAATCCCCTTTCGGCATCACGCTGGCTGGGTGTCCGCTGGAGGAAAAGATCTCCGAGTTTCACAAAGCCAAGACCCAGGGTCTGGCGATCGGGGCATTCGCGATCATCACGGTCGACAATCCGATGGTTGCTGCGACCGGGCATCGCATCTGCAATGACTGCATGAAAGCCTGCATTTACCAGAAGCAGGAGCCGGTCAACATTCCGCAGGCGGAAACCCGCACGCTGAAGGATGTGCTGGAACTCCCTTGGGGCTTCGAGATTTACAGCCTGCTGACGCGCTGGAACCCGCTGAATCTGCGCACTCCCTATCCCAAGGCGCCGACCGGCAAACGGGTGCTGGTAGCCGGTATGGGGCCTGCTGGATTCTCACTGTCACATTTCCTGATGAACGACGGTCATACCGTGGTGGGCATTGATGGGCTGAAGATCGAACCGTTACCGGCGACGCTGTCCGGCGTGGATGAGGCGGGGCGTCGCGTACCGTTCAAGCCGATACGCGACGTCAGTGAACTCTACGAATCGCTGGATGAACGTGCCATGGCCGGTTTCGGCGGCGTGGCCGAATACGGCATCACGGTGCGCTGGGACAAGAACTTTTTGAAGATCATCCGACTGCTGCTGGAGCGCCGGTCACAGTTTGCGTTGTTCGGCGGCGTGCGTTTTGGCGGGACGATCACCGCAGAGGATGCTTTTGCGGCAGGTTTCGATCACGTTGCATTGGCGATAGGTGCCGGACGACCCACGGTAATCGATATGCCGAACGGTCTGGCACGCGGTGTGCGCACCGCGTCGGATTTCCTGATGGCATTGCAACTGACCGGCGCAGCTAAAACCGATTCCATCGCCAACATGCAGCTGCGGCTGCCGGTGGTGGTGATCGGTGGCGGACTCACCGCGGTGGATACCGCGACCGAGGCGCTGGCGTATTACCCGCTGCAGGTCGAGAAGTTCCTGCTGCGCTACGAATTGCTGGCACGCAAACATGGCGAAGCGGCTGCGCGCATAGCATGGAATGTCGAAGAGCGTGAAACGGCCGATGAATTCATCGCGCATGCGCAGGCGATACGCGCCGAGCGCACTGCTGCGGAAAAAGAGGGGCGTGAACCGCGCATCCTGCAACTGCTGCAGTTGTGGGGCGGCGCCACTATCGTCTATCGCAAACGCATGATCGACAGTCCGTCGTACACGCTGAATCACGAGGAAGTACACAAGGCGCTGGAGGAGGGTATTACTTTCGCCGAATGCCTGACACCGCTAGCCATCGAGGTTGACCAGTATTGCCATGCCAAAGCGCTGAAGGCCGTGGTGCATGCCATAGGCGAGGACGGTGAGTGGCGTGAAACAGGTCGCGTCGAACTGCCGGCGCGGGCCATATTGATCGCCGCCGGCACACAGCCCAACACCGTGCTGGCGCGTGAGGATGCCGAACATTTTGTGTTGGACGGGCGCTATTTCCGTGCCTGCGATGTGTCCGGGCAACCGGTGGCGGTGGAAAAGGCAATTTCCAAGCCGAATATGGTCAACGTACTGCTGTCGAAACGCGATGATGGCCGCTGCATCAGTTATTTCGGCGATGTGCATCCGTCGTTTTTCGGCAATGTCGTAAAGGCGATCGGCAGCGCAAAGCAGGGCTATCCAGTGGTTAGTGGCGTGCTGGAAAAAGTTGCTCCGGCATCGAGGATCGATGATGCTGTATTCCTTGATGTGCTGCAGCGCGACCTGCGGGCGACGGTGCATGAAGTCAAACGACTGACACCGGAAATCATTGAAGTGGTGGTGCGTGCACCGCTGGCGGCACGGCGTTTCCAGCCTGGACAGTTTTATCGTTTGCAGAATTTCGAATCGCGCGCGCCACGTACCGACGGTAGCACGCTGACCATGGAAGGTCTGGCGCTGACCGGCGCCTCAGTGGACGTCGAACAGGGACTGCTGTCGACCATCGTGCTTGAGATGGGCGGCTCCAGCGACCTGTGCGTGGAACTCAAGCCGGGCGAACCCATCGTGCTGATGGGGCCAACCGGCACGCCGACTGAAATTCCGACCAACGAGACCGTCGTGCTGGTTGGCGGTGGACTTGGCAATGCCGTGCTGTTTTCAATCGGCCAGGCCATGCGCAAAGCCGGTTGCAAGGTGCTGTATTTCGCCGGTTACAAACGCATGATCGATCGTTACCGCATAGAAGATATCGAAGCGGCCAGCGATGTCGTGGTCTGGTGTTCCGACGAAGAACCGGGATTCATGCCGGCGCGGCCTGGTGACCGACGTTTCGTCGGCAATATCGTGCAGGCGATGAAAGCCTATGCGGCAGGAGAGCTGGGCGAGCAGGTGATTTCATTCAACACCGCGGATCGCATCATTGCCATTGGCTCAGACCGGATGATGGCGGCCGTGGCGCGGGCACGGCATGATGCACTGAAGCCTTACCTGAAACCGCAGCATCATGCGATCGGCTCCATCAATTCGCCGATGCAATGCATGATGAAGGAAATCTGCGCACAATGCCTGCAGCCGCATGTTGATCCGCAGACTGGAAAAGTCAGTTACGTGTTTTCCTGTTTCAATCAGGATCAGCCGCTGGATTGCGTGGACTGGAAAGCGCTGGATCAGCGACTGAAGCAGAATTCGACGCAGGAAAAACTGACAGCCGAATGGCTGGATCACTGCCTGGTCAAGCTGGAACTGCGGGAAATCCAGCGCGTGTAATACTGCGCCCGTAGAGATTATGTAACATGTTGATTATAAATACTATTTTAATAAATCTATGGCTGACCAGTACTGGCCACGCGGCAAAGACTGCGTTCGACGCGTAGCGGAATCTGTCTGAGTTTTTCCATTAGCACCGATGGCATGCCGGCTTCGTCGGTTTCTACAATGATGCGCGGCACATCAACGCCGCCTGATACGAACTCCACTGCCTGGATCCCATTCAGCGCGACGCGAATAGCGGGGCATGCAGATTCCTCGCAGTACAAACCATAAATCATCAGGCGTTGCTCCGGATTTCCAGTAGCCGGCATTGCATAGTCATTCCGGCAAGGCGCATACAGCGGGCGTTCGAAGCGTCGATAGAGCTGGCGCATACTCAGGCGTATGGCTTCAAATTCGGGACTGTCAGCCCGAACCTTCATGTCGACGTCCTGCGCCTTCATGTCGGTGAAGTCCAACCGCCAGGCGACATCCGGCCAGTGGTCGCTGCCGTCGATCTTGCTGACGATACGACCTCGCGGCAGGCCGAGTTGCTGGCGCACATCCGATGCCTTGATGCGCTGCTGCAGTATTGCTTGAGCGTTGCCAGGCCGGGCGTAATAAAAATTCCAGGAAACGATCACGTTGAAGCAGCCACCGCGACGTTCAATTTCGCCCGACCTCGCGCAATGCGTCGGCCAGCTTGCCGAACAGTTCGTCGATCTGCGCCTTGCTGATGATCAGCGGTGGCGACAGCGCGATGATGTCGCCGGTAGTGCGAATCAGCACGCCTTTTTCATAACACTTCAGGAAAGTCTCGAAAGCACGCGCCGTTGGCGCACCGGGGCGGGGTTCAAGTTCAATGCCCGCGACCAGGCCCATGTTGCGCACATCGATGACGTGCGGTAGTTCACGCAAAGACTGCACCGCCTGTTCGAAATAGGGTGCCAGCTCCTGTGAACGCTGAAACAGGCCTTCTTCCTCGAAGGTATCCAGACTGGCCAAAGCTGCGGCCGTGGCCAGCGGATGGCCGGAGTAGGTGTAACCGTGGAATAACTCAACCATGCCCGGCGGCGCGTTGTTGACCACGGTTTCATAGATGCCGCGGCGCGCCACCACGGCGCCCATCGGCACGGTACCGTTGGTCAGGCCCTTGGCAATCACCATCATGTCTGGCACCACATTGACGGCATCAGCGGCAAAACATGGACCGGTGCGGCCGAAACCGGTGATGACTTCATCGAATATCAGCAGCAGGCCGTGTTTGTCGCAGATCTGGCGCAGCCGCTCGAGATAACCTTTGGGAGGGACCAGCACGCCGGTGGAGCCAGCCAGCGGCTCGACGATGACCGCGGCGATATTGCTGGCATCGTGCAGCGGAATGATGCGGTTTTCCAGTTCGTCGGCAAGATGCGCCCCCCAGGCTGGCTGGCCGCGACTGAATGCATTTTCTTTCAGGTTGTGGGTATGCGCGAGATGATCGACACGGAACAGCATGTTGCCGAAAGCCTTGCGATTGGCGGGGATGCCACCCACGGAAATACCACCGAAACCGGCACCGTGATAACCGCGTTCGCGGCCGATCAGCACATTGCGGTGGCCTTCGCCGCGCGCACGGTGATAGGCCAGCGCAATTTTCAGCGCTGTGTCGACGCCTTCTGAACCCGAGTTGCAGTAGAACACATGATCAAGGTCACCCGGAGTCAGTGCAGCGATCCGCTCGGCTACACGAAACGCATCAGGGTGCCCCATCTGGAAGGCCGGACTGTAGTCCATGCTGGCAACCTGTTTCTGCACGGCTTCGACGATCTTCGGTCGGCAGTGACCGGCATTGACGCACCACAGGCCGGCAGTGCCGTCGAGAATCTGACGGCCGTCGTCAGTCGTGTAATGCATGTCTTTTGCCGCAACCAGCATGCGCGGCGCCTGTTTGAAAGCCCGGTTGGCGGTAAACGGCATCCAGTACGATTCGAGATTGCTGGTTCTGGCATTCATGGTCTTGCTCGAGGTCGAATTGCAGGGTGGCGTGGGCACAGGTGCACAGCCGACTGATGGTGCCATGCTACCATCTTCACCCCATGCAACGACGTATCGGCTGCCGTCTGTTTTTCCGCACCGCGTCATCTGATCGCGGCTGGTACATCCGCCTCAAAAATCACTGCTGCATCAGCACTCTCTGCATTGCGCTGCTGTCGTCATTTGTTGTAACTCCGGTCGTCGCCAGCGACAGCCTGCGTATCGGCTCCAAGCGGTTTACCGAATCCTATCTGCTGGGTGAGGTGCTTGCCGGGACGGTGCGCAAAGCCGGTATCAGCAGCGTGGAACACAAGCCGGGACTGGGCAATACCGCAATCCTGTTTGCCGCACTGAAAAGCGGCGCCATCGATATTTACCCTGACTACACCGGAACCGTGGCCCTGGAATTGCTCAGGCTGCCGGCAGTGCCCACGCTGGATGTCATCAATCGCCATCTCGCTGCGCACGGACTGGCAGCCGGGGTGCTGTTGGGTTTCAGTAATAGTTATGCCCTGGCCATGCAGGAGGAACAGGCTGCGCACCGCAACATGCGTCGGATTTCAGATCTGGCCCGCTTCAACACAGCCCGCCTGGGCCTGTCGGCCGAGTTCCTGAATCGCCGGGACGGATGGCCGGCACTGAGCGCTGCCTACGACCTCAGGGGCCTGACGCCGCGCGGGCTGGATCACGGCCTGGCTTACGAAGCGCTGGCACAAGGCCAGATCGATGTCATTGATGTCTACGCAACGGATCCGAAAATCGCTCGCTATCGGATGCGAGTGCTTGAAGATGACCGTGATTTTTTCCCTGAATACCAGGCTTTGCTGATATATCGCGCCGATCTGCCGCAGCAACGCCCCCGTATCTGGTCTGCACTGCGCAGCCTGCAGGGCTCAATTACGGCTTCCGACATGATGCAAATGAACGCCGCAGTGGAATTGCAGGGACACGATTTTGCGGCAGTTGCCGGGGAGTGGTTGCGCGACAAGCGCACGGTGCAAGGGTCTGCAACCCGACCTGCACTATGGGCGACTGTATTCGCCCCGGATTTGACCAGACTGACGCTGGAACACTTGCTGCTGGTAGGCGCGTCGCTGCTGCTCAGCGTCATGACCGGAATACCGCTGGGCATCTGGGCCCAACGGGCCCCGCGTGCGGGCCGCTGGATACTGACGCTCACTGGTGTACTGCAAACCATACCCAGTCTCGCACTGCTGGCGTTCCTGATAGCACTGCTGGATCGGATCGGCGCAGTTCCGGCAATCCTGGCCTTGTTCCTGTATGCCCTGTTACCCATAGTTCGCAATACGGAAGCGGCATTGGCCGGCATCAGCCGGGGCATGCGCGAAGCAGGGCAGGCGTTGGGTCTCACGGCCTGGCAGCAAATGCGGCTAATCGAAATGCCGCTGGCGATGCCCGGCATACTGGCCGGCATCAAGATAGCGACCGTCATCAATGTCGGGACGGCTACCATCGCCGCCTTCATCGGCGCTGGCGGTTATGGAGAGCGCATCGTGGCCGGACTGGCGGTCAACGATCATCAGTTGTTGCTGGCCGGGGCAATTCCTGCAGCTGTCCTGGCGATTGTTCTGGAATGGGGTTTTCGAGGACTCGAGCGCGGCTTGATCGCACAACGAATGCAGTCTGCCGCGGACAGATAAATGCCACATAATGGAACTTTGACGAATAGGCTTGAACTTAATGTCCGGAGCTAGGTCAGTGCAGGAGTATTACAGCTGTACATTTCGCGCAGCCACACGGGCGGTTATACTGCGGCGCCTGTCCGGACATAGAGTCCGATGACGGGAATATCAGCAGCAGTATCAGGGACCGGATAACAATGAGCGATCGCGAAATCGATCAGCAGCTGGTCGAACGCGTGCAGAAGGGTGATAAACGCGCATTCGACCTGCTGGTGAGCAAATACCAGCGCAAGCTGGGGCGATTACTGTCGCGATTCATTCGCGACCCTAGTGAAGTGGAAGATGTGACCCAGGAAGCATTCATCAAAGCCTACCGGGCGCTGCCCGGGTTTCGCGGTGATAGCGCTTTCTACACCTGGTTGTACCGCATTGGCATCAATACGGCGAAAAACCACCTGGTGGCGATGGGACGGCGGGCACCCACCAGCACTGGACTGGATGCAGAAGAAGCGGAAAGCCTCGAATCCGGTTCACAGCTGCGGGACCTGAACACCCCGGAAAACCAGTTGATGAGCAAGCAGGTCGGAGAAACAGTGAACCAAACGCTGCAGGAACTGCCAGAGGAATTAAGGACAGCAATTACGCTCCGGGAAATTGAGGGGCTGAGTTACGAGGAAATAGCGACAGTCATGGAATGCCCGGTAGGTACGGTCCGCTCCCGGATATTCCGGGCTCGGGAAGCCGTTGCTGAAAAGTTGAGACCTTTGCTCGGCACGGGCAAGGACAGGAGATGGTGACATGGAAAATATTTCGGCATTAATGGATAGTGAGTTGGACGGACATGAGGCGCATCAAGCGCTGCTCCGTCTCAAAGATACCGGGAGCGCCCGGGAAACCTGGGCAAACTACCATCTGATCGGCGATGTGATGCGCGGCGAAACATTAGCGGCATTCGACATATCGCAACGCATCATGACCGCCCTGGAACAAGAACCCACGGTATTGGCTCCACGGCGATCCCCGGCCCGACCCGGCCGCACGCTCACTTATGCGCTTTCGGCGGCAGCTTCGATTTCAGCAGTTGCTGTAGTCGGCTGGATGGCATTTTCCACCAGCCAGATAGTGAACCCTTCGGTAGAAATGGCACGCGTTGCGCCGTCAGCGCAGTTGGCCCAGGCGGCACCCGAGGCGCAACTGGTCAGTTCGCCCAGCGACGGGCAGATGAATGAATATCTGCTTGCGCATCAAGGCGTATCACCCAGCACCAGTCTGCAGGGTGTTGCAACCTATATCCGCACCATTTCCATTGCTCCGACCGGCAGTCGATAAACCGCATGAAAGCCTGGTGGATCGTATGTCTCGGATTACTGCCAGGTGGCGTTACCGCTGATGAAACATCACAGGATGCCATCGCCATGCTGGAAAAGATGGCGGAAGCGAGCCAGAACGTAAATTACTCCGGCACTTTTGTATTTCAGCATGCCGGGCAGGTTGAAACATCGCGGATTGCGCATTTCGTCAATCCGGCAGGCGGGGTGCTGGAACGGCTGGAAACTCTGGATGGCCCGGCGCGCGAAATTATCCGCAGCAATGACCAGGTCACCTGTTATCTGCCCGGCAAGAACCTGGTATTGATAGATCCTCGCGGCTCCCGCCAGTTTCCTGTACGCCTGGAGCAGATCCAGGAACTGGTGCAGCACTACCGGGTCGTCAAAGGTTCGATTGACCGCGTAGCCGGATTCGAATGCCAGTGGCTGGCGCTGTTGCCAAACGACGCACTGCGTTACGCCAGGCGCTTTTGTGCCGAGATCGAAACCGGACTGCCGCTGCGCTCACGCACGTTGAATGATAAAAACGAAACACTGGAAGCATTTGCGTTTTCAACCCTGACGATAGGCAAGACGTTCCAACGGGAGCTGGTGCAGTCGAAATATGCTGCGATCAGCACCAAGCAGAATTGGCGTATTGACCGATCCGCACTGACTGCAAGTGACAGCGGCGATTCGGGATGGGTGGTTCACAACCAGCCCGCAGGATTTCGCAAATTGATGGAACTGCGGCGCTCCATGCCCGGTAAAAACGGCACCGTCTCGCACTTGGTGTTTTCCGACGGCCTGGCTGCAATTTCCGTGTTTATCGAGCCCGGAAGCAGGCAACTCAAAAAACCGACGCTGCAGCATCAGGGTGCGGTCTACATCTACTCACTGCCGGTTGCCGGTTACAAGGTAACCGTATTGGGCGAAACACCTGCCGTAACCGTCATGCAACTGGCCAAATCGCTGGAACCCAAGGCGACCACAGCCGCAGCGCAGCGCTAGCCGGAATTCGCAAGTAATATTCCACTTCTTAGGTATTCCAGGGGATAGATCACCTATGTTCAGATATCTGGTTCTGGCATTGTGCTTGCTCGTGCCTTTGCAGTCTTCAGCGCAGTTGCCGGACTTTACGGAACTGGTCGAGAAGCAGGGTGCGGCGGTCGTCAATATCAGTACGACACAGAGCACACGCAATGCGCCGGCACAACAACTGCCGCAACTCGACGAAAATGATCCGTTTTACGAATTTTTCCGCCGTTTCATACCCAATCCCGGCCCGCGCGAATTTCAGTCCCAATCTCTGGGTTCCGGTTTTGTCATTACTGCAGACGGCTACATTCTGACCAATGCCCATGTCGTCGACTCTGCAGACGATGTCACCGTTCGCCTGACGGACAAGCGCGAGTTCAAGGCCAAGGTCATCGGCGCAGACCGCCGCACCGACATCGCGTTGATCAAAATTGAAGCCAGCGGACTTCCTGTGGTCCAGTTTGGCGATCCGGGACGCCTGAAGGTCGGCGAATGGGTCGTTGCCATCGGCTCGCCATTCGGGTTCGACAATACCGTGACTGCCGGCATAGTCAGTGCAAAAGGACGTTCGCTGCCCCAGGAAAACTTTGTGCCTTTCATCCAGACTGACGTCGCTGTCAATCCCGGCAACTCGGGCGGACCGCTGTTCAATCTCCGTGGTGAAGTCGTCGGCATCAATTCGCAGATTTACAGCCGCACCGGCGGATTCATGGGCCTGTCCTTTGCCATCCCCATCGATGTCGCCAATAACATCGCCCAGCAATTACGTACCACCGGAAAAGTCACGCGCGGCCGCATCGGTGTCGTTATTCAGCCGCTGACGAAGGAACTGGCCGACGGCTTCGGCATGAGCAAACCGCAGGGCGCCCTGGTCAATGCCGTGGAAAAAGGCGGACCCGCGGACAAAGCAGGCATAGAAGCCGGTGATGTCATTCTGCGCTTTGACGGCAAAGTCGTGAATGCCTCCGAGGATCTGCCGCGCATCGTCGGCGGCACCAAACCGGGCAACAAGGTGACGGTACAGGTCTGGCGCAACAAAACCACCCGCGATCTGCAAGTCACTGTGGCCGAGCTTTCAGATGATAAAGGTGAACGCAAGCCACGTGGCGGCAAACCCCAGCCGGCAACCCAGTTCGGCATGGGACTGGCTGATCTGACCGATGCCCAGCGCAAGGAACTAAAAGTAGAGGCTGGCATACTGGTGGAAAGCGTGCAGGGTGCCGCCGGTCGCGCAGGCCTGCGTCGCGGCGACGTCATACTCGCGGTGAACAATCAGGACGTAAAATCCGTGGAGCAGTTCCGCCAGTTGATGAGCAGCTTTGACAAGGGGCGGATCGTTGCGCTGCTGGTCCGGCGCGGCGGCAACTCGCTGTATATCCCGTTCCGCCTCGACGGGAATGGCTGATGCCCCGCGCATCACGCTGACGCTGTATAGCCGGAACTGGTGCCATTTGTGCGAAGACATGCGCAAGGGCCTGCATGATTTGCAGGCCCGCTTGCCATTTGAACTGACGGTGGTCGATGTCGACAGTAACAGCGACCTCGAACAACGGTATGGAGAGCTGGTTCCGCTCCTGGCACATTGTGACCGCGAACTGTGCCATTACCACCTGAATCCTGCGGAAGTTACTGATTACTTGCTGAAATTCCGCTAAAATACGCGGTCTTATGAACGGAACGGGGCACTCCGGAGAATCTTGAGTGCCCCTTTTGCTGGGCGACACCCATTCTGATGCAGCACATACGCAATTTTTCCATCATCGCGCACATCGATCACGGCAAATCGACGCTGGCAGATCGCTTCATACAGCTGTGCGGCGGCTTATCGGATCGTGAGATGGAGTCACAGGTGCTGGACTCCATGGATCTCGAGCGGGAACGCGGCATCACCATCAAGGCCCAGACGGCCTCATTGAGTTATCGTGCCCGCGACGGGCAAGTCTATCAACTCAACCTGATCGATACTCCTGGACACGTCGATTTTTCCTACGAGGTCTCGCGTTCGCTGGCGGCCTGCGAAGGTGCCTTATTGGTAGTTGACGCCTCTCAGGGCGTGGAAGCGCAGACCGTAGCCAATTGCTACACCGCGATTGAGCAGGGCGTCGAAGTCGTGCCGGTACTCAACAAGATGGACCTGCCGCAGGTCGAACCAGAGCGCGTGGCCGCCGAAATCGAGGACATCATCGGCATCCCGGCCAAGGATGCTGTCAGGGTAAGCGCAAAAAGCGGGGAAGGCATAGCCGATATCCTGGAGGCGATCGTATTCCAAGTGCCGCCGCCCAGGGGGAATCCTGAGGCTCCGCTGAAGGCGCTGATCATCGATTCGTGGTTCGACAACTATGTCGGCGTGGTCATGTTGGTGCGAGTGGTCGACGGCGCGCTGAAACCCAAAGACCGCATCCTGCTGATGGCCGGTGGCGGCAATTTCCTGTGCGAGCAGGTCGGCAAGTTCACGCCGCGCTCGCAGACCATGGAGCATCTATCGGCTGGAGAAGTCGGATTTGTCATCGCCGGCATCAAGGAACTCCAGGCGGCCAAGGTCGGCGACACGCTGACGCTGATGACCAATCCGGCAAAAACGCCGCTGCCCGGATTCAAGGAAATCAAGCCCCAGGTGTTCGCCGGCCTGTACCCGGTGGAATCGAATGAATACGAAGCCTTGCGCGATGCACTGGAAAAGCTGCATTTGAACGACGCATCGCTGCGCTTCGAACCCGAGTCCTCACAGGCGCTGGGGTTCGGCTTTCGCTGCGGTTTTCTCGGCATGCTGCACATGGACATCGTGCAGGAACGGCTGGAACGCGAATACAACATGTCGCTGATCACCACCGCGCCCACGGTGGTCTATCAGGTCGCCTTGCGCGACGGAACTGTGATCGAAATTGAAAATCCCTCGCGGCTCCCGGAAGTGCCCCTGATCGAAGAAATACGGGAACCGATCATCAAGGCATCGATACTGGTGCCCAGCGATTATGTCGGTCCGGTAATGAGTCTGTGCACTGAGAAGCGCGGCATGCAACGCAACATGCAATATCTGGGGCGGCAGGTCATGCTGACCTATGAATTGCCGTTGAATGAAGTGGTCATGGATTTTTTTGATCGCCTGAAATCAGTTTCCCGCGGCTACGCTTCCCTGGACTATGATTTTATCGAGTACCGTGCCGGTGATCTGGTGCGCTTGGACATACTGATCAACAGTGAGCGGGTTGATGCGCTGTCATTGATCGTGCATCGAGCGAATGCCCAGTACCGCGGCCGTGAAGTGGCTGAAAAAATGCGCAAACTGATTCCGCGCCAGATGTTCGACATCGCCGTACAGGCCGCCATAGGTGCGCACATCATTGCCCGCGAAACCATCAAGGCCATGCGCAAAAACGTACTGGCCAAGTGCTACGGTGGCGATATTTCGCGCAAGAAAAAACTGCTGGAGAAACAGAAGGCCGGCAAAAAACGCATGAAGCAGGTCGGTACCGTCGAGATACCGCAGGAGGCTTTTCTTGCCATTCTGCAGGTCGGAAAATAGCGGGCAGGGGGTAAGGTGAATTTTGCATTGATCATGCTGTTGCTGCTGCTCGTAACCGGTGCTGTCTGGCTGGCCGAGTCCCTGTATTTCCGCAAACACCGCGCAGCAGGTGCGTCGCAGCCATGGTGGATAGAATATCCGGCCAGCTTTTTCCCGGTAATTTTGGTGGTATTTGTGCTGCGCTCCTTTCTGGTTGAGCCGTTCAAGATACCTTCCGGTTCGATGCTGCCGACCCTGCTGGTCGGTGATTTCATACTGGTTAACAAATTCACCTATGGCATCCGACTGCCGGTCATCAATACCCGAATGATCGAGATCAATGATCCGCAGCGTGGAGAGGTCATGGTATTTCGTTACCCCGACAACCCGACCCTCGATTACATCAAAAGGATCATCGGAATTCCCGGTGACGAAATCGTTTACGCCAACAAACACCTGACGATCAACGGCAAGTCGATTTCGCAGACAGTAGATGGTGAATACAATTACCTGGACGGCGGGCTCAGTTTCATTGCGACGCAGCGCCATGTGGAAAAACTGGGTGAACACACGCATTCGATACTGACCCAGACAGGTGTGCCGTCGGTGCAGTTGAGCGGGGTGCAACGCTTCCCCTTCCGCGATAATTGCGCCTACAATGAGTCGGGATTCCGCTGCAAAGTGCCCGCGGGGCATTACTTCATGATGGGTGATAACCGGGACAGCAGCAGCGACAGTCGTTACTGGGGATTTGTGCCGGAGCGGAACATCGTAGGTAAGGCATTTCTGATTTGGTGGAACTTTGACGACCTGAAACGGATCGGTCATTCGATTAACTGATATTGACGGGGAGGTCTATATGCGTACGCAGCGCGGAATCACTATTACTGGTTTTCTGGTATTCGCAGTCATCGGCATCGTAATGTTGCTGCTGGGATTCAAAATAGGTCCAGCTTACGCTGAGTTTTACACCATCCAGAAACTTTTCCGGACCATGGCCGCTGATTCGGCCATGCAGAACGCAACGCACAGGGAACTCATGAATTCTTTTAATGCGCGTGCCGGCATGGATAATATTAAAGTCATCAGCGCCAACGATCTCGATATCGTGAAGGACGGCTCTGGAATGGTCATCAGCGCCACATACTCGGTGCGCGTTCCCCTCGTAAAAAACCTCAGTGCGTGCATGGAATTCAATCCCAGCTCTGCCAAATAACGGGAATTGCGATTTTTATCAGAATACTGTGGATTCAGACGTCGTCAGTCACAGCATCGGCCGTCGCTTTCGTGACCCGGAATTGCTGCGGCGCGCACTGACGCATCGTTCCTACGGGGCCACCCACAATGAACGGCTGGAATTCCTGGGGGATAGCATAGTCAATTGCGTCGTTGCGCTTGAACTGCATGCAAAATTCCCCGAGCTCGATGAAGGCGATCTTTCGCGTCTGCGCGCCAATCTGGTTAACCAACATGCATTGCATCGCATCGCGCTGTGCCTGCAGCTGGGTAAACAGCTGCTGCTCGGCGACGGTGAATTAAAAAGCGGCGGTGCCCAGCGCCCCTCAATACTGGCTGATACCGTTGAAGCCATAGTCGGCGCCGTTATGCTCGATGGCGGATTTACGGCAGCGCAGGACGTCGTCAGGCGGTTGTTTGCCGACAGCCTGGCTGCAGTGGATCCCAATACCAGCGGCAAGGATCCCAAAACGCTGCTGCAGGAGCTGCTTCAGGGCAAAGGCGCGGCACTCCCGGCTTATACGGTGATCGATATTCAGGGACACGCCCATGCCCAGACATTCCACGTGGAATGCGCTATTGCAAGCATGGATATTTCTACCAAAGGACAGGGAACCAGCCGGCGTGCGGCAGAGCAGGATGCGGCATCCAGGGCATACACGCTGGCTACTCATACATGACTGAAAAACACCGCGCAGGTCATATCGCCATCATCGGCAGGCCGAATGTCGGCAAATCCACGCTGCTCAACCGGCTGGTCGGCCAGAAAATCAGCATCACCTCACAGCGTCCGCAAACCACCAGGCAGCGCGTGATCGGCATCGTCACCCGCGCTGATGCCCAGTATGTGTTTGTCGATACGCCCGGATTTCAGATGCGTCACGGCAACACCATGAACCGGCTGATGAACCGCAGTGTATCGCGCAGCATTACAGACGTAGACGCGGTAGTCTGGGTGGTTGAGGCCTTGCAGCTGAATGCCGGCGATAAGGCGGTACTGGCCATGCTCCAGGACTGCACCCGGGTAGTGATTGCGCTGAACAAAATAGACGATGTTGGTAACAAGAACGAGCTGCTGCCGTACATGCAACAACTGCACGAACTGGCCAAGCCCAGAGCCATAGTTCCGGTGTCGGCCAAAAATGGCAGCGGGTCCGATGAATTGCTGGCAGCGATTCGCGGATTGCTGCCCGAAAACGAGCGCATCTACGGCGAGGACGAAATCACCACAGCGAGCGAACGCATGCTCGCTGCAGAATTGCTGCGCGAAAAGGTGTTCCGGCTGCTGGGTGAGGAATTGCCGTATTCGGCCACGGTTGAAATCGAGCGCTTTGAGGTGGAGGGGGGCCTGCGCCGCATCCATGCCGGAATCCTCGTCGACAAGCCGGGGCAGAAGGGCATCGTCATCGGCAAGGGCGGCGCAAAACTCAAGCAGATTGCCTCCCAGGCCCGTATGGATATGGAGCGCCTGTTCGGCGGCAAGGTCTTTCTGGAAGTCTGGGTCAAGGTGAAATCGGGTTGGGCCGACGACAACGCTGTGTTGCGGCGCCTGGGTATAGACTAAATATTTAAATATAATCAATATGTTATGTAATTTCCTGGCATCAATCAAGGCACCGGCCGCGGAAGGCTCGATACATGGCCGCTGAGCGTGCCCGCCGCGATGGCCAGGCCGCTTATCTGCTGCACACCTATGCCTACCGTGAAACCAGCCTGGTCGCCGAACTCTATACGCGGGACAGCGGCCGCGTCGCTGTAATTGCCCGTGGCGCACGGCGCCCACGCTCCGCGTTGCGCGGTGTGCTGATGGCATTCCAGCCCCTGCAGGTCGGCTGGTCCGGTAAATCGGAGCTGAAGACGCTGCACAAAGCCGAATGGCAGGGCGGTTATACGCCGCTGCGCGGCTTGAGCCTGATCTGCGGCTTTTACCTGAACGAACTGCTGCTCAAGCTGCTCCCGCGCGAGGACGCGCATGAACACCTGTACGAAGCCTACGCCGGGGCACTGGCACAACTGCCGTCGGCGAGTGATCACGCCGTTGTACTGCGCCGCTTCGAACGCATACTGTTGCAGGAACTGGGTTACGGCCTGGTGCTTGATCGCGAGGTTGGCGGCGGTGCGCCGATCGCTGCCGAAACGAGTTATTGCTACATACCGGACCGCGGCCCGGTACTGGCGCGGGAAGCAGCAGCGCAAAGCGGCGTAGAATTGTCTGGGCAGACGCTGATCGACATGGCAGCCGACCGTTATGCCGAACCACGGACGGTGCAGCAGAGCAAGGCGCTGATGCGCACCCTGATCAGCCATTGCATGGGCAATCAGACGCTGCACACGCGCCAGTTGTTGCGTGATCTGCAGCAGTTGTAAATGGAAGCACCAAACCCGCTTTGAATTACATGACCCGCATTCCATGACCCGGCTCAGCGTCAACGTCAACAAGGTTGCGCTGCTCCGCAACTCACGCAATCTGGAGATACCGAGCGTCACCAAGGCCGCACGCACAGCCCTGGCCGCAGGTGCGCATGGCATCACCGTCCACCCGCGCCCCGACAGCCGTCATATACGCAGCACCGATGTCCACGACCTTGCGCAATTGCTCATGGCATGGCCGGCAGCTGAACTCAACATTGAGGGCAATCCGTTTCAACCACCGCTGCTGGAACTGGCGCACGCAGTCAGGCCGCAGCAATGCACACTGGTCCCTGACGATCCTGCTGCTTTTACTTCCGACCAGGGCTGGGATCTGGAACGCAATGCGCAGCGCCTGCAACCGGTCATCACTGAACTGCAGTCCCTGGGGATCCGCGTCAGCCTGTTCATGGACCCTGTAGCGGAAACCATGGCCGCAGCAGCATCGACGGGTGCCGATCGCGTCGAACTCTATACTGAACCTTACGCCCGCGCCTGCGACACTCCCGAAGCATCTGCTGTCATTGCGCGGTATGCCGCAGCGGCACGCAGTGCGCAGGATGCCGGACTGGCGGTCAATGCAGGGCATGATCTGAACCGCGACAATCTGCCGCAATTTCTGATGGCAGTACCCGGCATCGCCGAAGTTTCAATCGGGCATGCGCTGATTGCCGACGCACTGGATCTCGGCATGAGCGCCGCCGTTGCGGAATACCTGCGGATCATGAAAGGGAAGCGATGATTTACGGCATCGGCATTGATGTCATCCAGCCCCATCGGGTGGCGCGACTGCTGGACAAATATGGCGAGCGTTTCGTGCAACGTGTGCTGACGCCCCAGGAGCAGGGCGGTTATGCGCGCCGCAAACGCCATGACCAGACCGTGTTGTTTCTGGCTAACCGTTTTGCCGCCAAGGAGGCATTCTCCAAGGCCATGGGCACCGGCTTTCGTTATCCGGTGACCCTGCAATGCATCAGCGTGGTGCAGAACAGCGCCGGCAAGCCGGGATTTGCATTCAATGCGGCATTGAGTAAATTGGTCAGCAACCACGGCATCACCGGCCACCACCTGACCATCAGCGACGAATCCAATATGGCATGCGCCTGCGTGGTGCTCGAAACGTGACTATCACAATGACTAAATCCATAGCCCTGGGGCCGGTGATGCTGGATGTCGCCGGCACTGAATTAACCGCTGAAGACCGGCAACGGCTGTCACATCCACTGGTCGGCGGCGTCATCCTGTTTGCCCGGAATTTCCAGTCGTGCGCCCAGTTGGCACGACTGACTGCAGAAATTCACGGACTGCGCAGTCCGCAACTGATCATCGCCGTCGATCATGAAGGAGGCCGGGTACAGCGCTTCCAAGAAGGATTTACCCGGCTGCCACCCATGCGTGAGCTGGGACTGGTCTGGGATCACGACCGGCGCAAGGCGGTGGCGCTGGCCCAGTCACTAGGTTTTGTGCTGGCCGCGGAACTGCGCGTACATGGTGTCGATTTGTCATTCACGCCGGTACTGGATGTCGATTACGGCAACAGCAGCGTCATCGGCGACCGTGCTTTTCATGCGCAACCTGAAGCCATCGCCGAACTGGCAGCCGGGCTTATGCACGGCTTGCGCGAGGGCGGCATGGCCGCCGTAGGCAAGCATTTTCCCGGCCATGGTCATGTGCGCGCTGATTCGCACCATGAAATACCAGTCGACGAACGCCCACTGGCCGATATCGAGAATGAAGACCTGGTACCGTTCCGGCACCTGATCGCCGCCGGCATGGGCGGCATCATGCCGGCGCATGTGCTTTATCCTGCGGTGGATCAGGCACCGGCAGGTTTCTCCGAAATCTGGCTCAAGCGCATACTGCGCGGGCAACTGGGTTTTGATGGCATCATTTTCAGCGACGATCTGAGCATGGAAGGGGCGAGCGTAGCCGGCGGGGTAATTGAACGCGCCATGGCTGCTTTGCGCGCCGGTTGCGATATGGTGCTGGTCTGTAACAATCCTGAATCTGCCGACGAGTTACTCGCCGGGCTCGATTACACGATGCCGGCGGTAGGTCTGGCGCGCCTGGCGCGCATCCATGGCCGGGCACATGCTGCTGACGGCATCAAGCTGCGCGAAGACGCGCGTTATGTCGCCGCATTGCATGCGATCGCCGGATTGGGCGAGCACAACCGTGATCTGCCGCTGGCCTGATCGGGCGGGGACGTTGCCGCGGTGAAAAAATCGGTTGCAGCGCGCGGCGGAAACAGTCAACTGTTTTCGCTGGAATGCACGCGCTGCCCGCGCCTGGCCAGCCATCTGGCCGCGGTACGCGCGGCAAAACCCGATTACCATGCCCGCCCGGTGGCACCATTTGGTGATACCAGCCCGGGCCTGCTCATCGTCGGACTGGCCCCCGGCATGCATGGCGCCAATCGCACCGGACGCCCATTCACCGGTGACCACGCCGGCATCCTGCTCTACGACACCCTGCATCGTTACGGCTTCGGCAGCCAGGCCGTGGCCGTGGCGCCGGACGACGGACTGGTGCTGACGGGCTGCCGCATCACCAACGCCGTCAAATGTCTGCCCCCGGAAAACAAACCATTGCCGGTAGAAATCCGCGAGTGCAATGGTTACCTGCGCGCTGAACTCGCAGCGCTGGCGCCGGGCACGGCTATACTGGCCCTGGGCACCGTGGCACATCAGGCCGTGCTGCGGGCACTGGACCAGCGTCTTGCGGATTTTAAATTCGCCCATGCCGCCACCCATGGCCTGCCGCAAAGCCTGCGGCTGTTCGACAGTTATCACTGCAGCCGCTACAACACCCAGACGCGGCGGCTGACTCCCGATATGTTCCGCAGCGTATTCGCGGACATCCGTCGTTATCTGGATCGGCCGCAGGCCACCGCCTGAAATGGCAGAACCTTCGGCGATCGCTGCGGGCTTACCCCATTTGCCCGGCGTCTATCGCATGCTCGGCAAGAGCGGGGAGGTGCTTTATGTCGGCAAGGCACTGGATCTGCACAAGCGCGTCGGCTCGTATTTCCAGCGTACCGAGGCGCTGTCGCCGCGAATCCGGCTGATGGTGGCGCAGATCACCGGGATTGAAACCACGGTGACGCGTTCGGAATCGGAAGCGCTATTACTGGAAAACAATCTGATCAAGTCACTGGCGCCGCGCTACAACATCCTGTTTCGCGACGACAAATCCTATCCCTACCTGATGCTGAGCGGACACGCCTTTCCGCGCCTTGGTTTTTTTCGCGGGAATCCCGACAAACGCCATCATTATTTCGGACCGTTTCCCAATGCCGGAGCGGTGCGTGAAAGCATGCAACTGCTACAGAAAGTATTCCGCCTGCGCACCTGCGAAGACAGCGTGTTTGCACATCGCTCACGGCCGTGCCTGCTGCACCAGATCCACCGCTGCACTGCGCCCTGCGTCGACCTCATCGATGAAGCCGATTACGCCGAGGATGTGCGCAGCGCGCAAGAGTTCCTCAACGGGCAGGAGGACGCGGTGTTTGATCGTCTGAATGCGCGCATGAATACCGCGGCGGCGGCCACACATTATGAGGAAGCCGCCGTATATCGCGACCAGATCGGCGCCCTGCGCAAGGTGCGTGAGCGGCAATACGTCAGCGATGAATCGGGACGGGATGCCGACGTGATCGCCTGCGGCCTTGCTGCCGGCATCTATTGCGTCAATCTGGTCATGATCCGGGGAGGGCGCCATCTCGGCGACAAAAACTTTTTCCCGCAGAATGCCGATGAAGTAGAGCCCGTCCAGATTGTCGAGGCTTTCATCACTCAGCATTACCTGGTGCATCCGGTGCCGCCGCAGATCATCGCCGGCGCGGCCATTTCTGCAGAAGTATTGCAGGAGACGCTGTCGGAGCGCGCCGGACGTCGGGTGCAGATCAGCACCCATCCGATCGGCGACCGGCGGGCGTGGTTACAGATGGCGGTCAAAAATGCCGAACTTGGCGCCAGCCAACGCAAGACCCAGCAAATGGGCGATGCCGCAAAACTGCTGGCCTTGCAGCATGGCTTGAAACTGCCGGAAACCGTGCAGCGCATTGAATGTTTCGATGTCAGCCACACCCAGGGCGAAGCAACAGTGGCCTCCTGCGTGGTGTACGATCGTGGTGCCGTGCAGAACAGTGAATACCGTCACTTCAACATGCAGGAAATCACGCCGGGCGATGACTATGGCGCTATGCGTGAAGTTTTGACCCGGCGTTACCGCCGGTTGGTGTCTGGAGAGGGTAAGATGCCTGATCTGATCATTATTGATGGCGGGCAAGGGCAACTGGGCGTGGCAATTGAAGTGTTGACGGAGTTGGGATTAAGCGACGTGCCGCTGCTGGGCGTGGCCAAAGGCGTTACGCGCAAACCCGGCATGGAACAGTTGCTGATGGTGGGGCGCACCGGCGCATTCCGGTTAGCGCCGGACGATCCAGGGCTGCATCTCATCCAGCAGATTCGCGACGAAGCGCACCGTTTTGCCATTGAAGGACATCGGGCACGGCGTTCGCGGGTGCGCACGACATCAACGCTGGAAAACATACCGGGCATCGGCGCCAAGCGCCGGCAGCGCCTGCTGGCCCAATTTGGCGGCTTGCGCGGCCTGATTGCGGCCAGTATCGAAGAGCTGGCACAGGTTGACGGTATCAGTCGGACGCTGGCTGAAAAAATTCACACCGAATTGCACTGAAATGACATACAACTGGCCCATCCTGCTGACTTGGCTACGAATCGTGATGATTCCGCTGTTCGTCGGCATTTTTTATTTCGAGCAGGGCTGGGTATCGCACAGCACGCAGAACCTGATAGCCACAGTGATCTTCACCGTGGCGGCGATCACCGACTGGCTGGATGGCTGGCTGGCGCGTCGCCTCAATCAGACCTCTGCCTTCGGCGCCTTCCTCGACCCGGTCGCCGACAAACTGATGGTCGCTGCAGCGCTGATCATCCTCGTGCAACTGGGACGGGTTGATGCCATCGTCGCGCTGATCATCATCGGCCGCGAAATCGCCATTTCAGCGCTGCGGGAATGGATGACATCCATGGGGCAGGGCAAAAGCGTTGCTGTCTCCATGATAGGAAAAATAAAGACTGCTGCGCAGATGATCTCCATTCCAATGTTGCTCTACCACAATCCCATCGGTGCCTTCGATCCGCTGTACTGGGGCACCTGGCTGATCTGGGTCGCGGCATTGTTGACCCTGATTTCGATGGGTTATTACCTGAAAATGGCCTGGGATGCCTCCCACGGCAGGGGTTAGGCTGTTGCAGCCCCGCAGCAGTTCGTCATATAATCCGCGCCTGATTTACGTAAGCAGTAAGGTAAGCAGTAAGCAACGCGGGAGTAGCTCAGTTGGTAGAGCGCAACCTTGCCAAGGTTGAGGTCGAGAGTTCGAGACTCTTCTCCCGCTCCAGAATCCTGGGGAAAACGGTTGAAATTAAAACCAGCCGTTTTCCCCTTTTAGTTCCAGCGGCTGGGCGGGCAAGCAGCGGCCTGCATACGGCGGAACAAAACGTTTTAGGTTTATGGCGCGGTAGCAAAGCGGTTATGCAGAGGACTGCAAATCCTTTTAGGGCGGTTCGACTCCGCCCCGCGCCTCCATCGCTCAGCAGTTCCTCTTATTGATTCTGGATAGGCGAAAGCAGAAAAACGCTCTGTTTTCTGTCGCGTTTTCATCCACTCCAGTCAGGATGCTGCATGCAATGATATCTGGTCATTCCGTGCGCATTCCCGTAAAACTCACGCGCAGTTGATATTGACCCCTGCCACCGATGAAGACCGCATGCGTCGTGTTAATATTTCACGACCATGGGAAGACATCTGGCTAGCCTGACATTTGATTTTGACGCCATCGCGGGATGGATCGCACGCGGCATGGATTCACCATCACCGATTTCCCGTGGAGAGTTTGGCCCCAACGTTGCGTTGCCACGCATACTGGATCTGCTGAAGAAATACGATGTGCCGACTTCCTGGTATGTTCCCGGTCATACTCTGGAAACCTATCCAGACCAATGCCAACGGGTGTTTGATGCCGGACACGAGATCGGGCATCACGGCTGGACCCACCGCCCACCAGCCGGCTTGACGCGCGAACAGGAGGAGGGCGAGCTGGTGCGCGCGAATGAGAATATACGCAAGCTGACTGGCCGCACTGCGCGCGGCTATCGCTCACCATCCTGGGATCTGTCACTCCATACGGTGGATCTGCTGCTCAAACACGGCTTTGTTTATGACAGCAGCCAAATGGGGGATGATTACACGCCATACCGGGTGCGCAATGGGGATGTCATCGAGCTGGAGAAACCCGCGCAGTTCGGACCTGACACCCGGTTGATCGAAATGCCGGTCAGTTGGACGCTGGATGACTATCCGCATTTTGAGTTCATCCGCACACCGACCTGGATTCTCCAGGGCACCATGAATGCCAACCGCGTGCTCGATAACTGGACCAGTGATTTCATTTATCTGCGTGATAACCTCGACTGGGGTGTCATTACCTACACGTTCCACCCCTTCGTGATCGGCCGCGGACACCGCATGCTGGCGCTGGAAAAGCTGATTCGCACACTGAAAGACGGTGGCGCGGTTTTCACGACGCTAGAGAATGCGGCGGCAGAATACGGGCAGCGCCTGCCGTTTCCGAGGATGTCCCGCCCGTAGTTGAAGGTTGAGTTGGTGGTTGAAGCAGTCGTGGGCCCAGAATGCGGGTTCTCGACATCCTCAACCTGAACCGAAGAAAGCTCAACCACCATGAAGAAGTCTACTCGC
>Ga0209491_10001044_pt1 | contig 54876 bp, 51 predicted proteins | sample BON02_FD_187213 | JGI IMG/M metagenome (GOLD analysis project Ga0209491, IMG submission 187213) | Freshwater microbial communities from Lake Bonney liftoff mats and glacier meltwater in Antarctica - BON-02 (SPAdes) (version 2) | ecosystem: Environmental > Aquatic > Freshwater > Ice > Glacier...
TGGTGTACGTCCCCGCAGCATCTTCCGCGCTCGCCCACATTGAAGGGTCAGCTGAAACTGAGTCCTGATCTGCCGCAGTTTCTTCTGCTGGCACCGGTTCTGCTTCCTGTGCGCCAGAACAACCCGTTACCAAAAGTGCCCCACTCAAAAGCCAAATCTTATTCATATCATGTTCTCCCTCGGACCCATCGACAGACTAGCGCCGCCTGCACGAAAGTCAAAAGTGGCCCCGTCAGCCTAATAGGAATCCCGGTTTCTAGGGCGCAGGGTATTTCAGAGGGTGCGTTCCTTTGGCAGATATTCACCCAATTCCAAGCCACCGGCAACCGGCGAAGGCGCACCTGCCAAACATTTCCCTGAAAACTACATTCCCATTGGCTGATTGCGATGTTAGCAACCGCTTTTGATTTCCTGCTATTATTGGGGCTGCCATGTTTAAGTCGATTGCTTGTGCGTCAATTGCGGTCTTGCTGTTCATACAGCCAGATGCTCGCGCTGAACCTGCGGGGCCTAATGAGCGTGAGGTCCTGTTCGAAGATAATTTTAGTGGCGGAGAGCTTGATCGTTCCAAATGGAATGTTGTCGGCCCGGAATTCTGGGTCAATAATGAACAGCAGGCGTATATCGATACAACCGATACCATCCATTTTCGCGAGCACGAGGGCGAGACAGAAAATGGCGATAGCGACGGCGTTCTGGTGCTGCAGCCCCTCTTTCGTGAAAATAGTGTGACTGCGCCAAATCGAACTGCTGATTTCGTTTCTGGCCGGATCAATTCACGCGGAAAATTCGATTTTACCTATGGCCGGGCTGCTGCCCGGATACGCATGCCTGATGCAGTAGGTGTCTGGCCCGCGTTCTGGTTGCTGGGCAATGGTTCATGGCCGGAAACAGGCGAAGTCGATATCCTTGAATATGTCGGAGAGAAGGACTGGATCGGTGTTGCCTTGCATGGGCCGGGATATTCTGGAGAAACGCCGCTCGTAAACAAATACGTCTTCGAACCCGGGACCGATGCCACTGACTGGCACGAATATGCAGTCGAATGGACTAAGGATCAGATCCTGTTCGAAGTCGATGGCCGCCTGATCTATCGCGTCACGCGCCGCATGGTTGATTTCTATGGGAAATGGAAATTTGACACGCCCAAGTTTCTCATCGTCAATTTTGCAGTTGGCGGCGTTTATCCCTTCAAGACAAACGGCATAGAGGAGCCTTATTACGGGGTCCCGGCTGAGACTGTGGCTAAGATCAAGCAAGGCGACGTTGAAATGGAAGTTGACTGGGTTCGTGTTTACGCTCCGGTTGAAGAATAGATCAACCGTCATCGGAATTGTATTACTCAATCAGGCCGAGCGCGCGAAGGCGAAAATCTTCCTTATTGCGGAATATATAGAACATACAAAGAACAAACGAGCAAGAGGCGGCCGATTTGAAACGCGGCATTTCCCCAGAGGAAACGTACCGGTTTTACGCCGCTGCAAGGCGACTTGCAGAAATCCCGTTGGCCACTGCCAAGGCCCGGTCCGCAAGGTCGGGCGGTGTGCCATCGGCGAAGGCCAGTGCCTCCATCCGTTCGCTGAGCGCAGGCGAGGTGTACCAGGCGAAGATCTGTTCTTGGTCACTCGCGGGCCAGAAGTTCGTTATGCTCACCACATTGCTGTTGAGGTTCATCACATTGCAGCCGGTCCAGAGGTGGAGGTGCCAGTCGCGCCAGAGGCATTCGGCCAAAAAGGCATCGGGCATGGCGGCAACTTGCTCCAACAGGCTATCGAGCGACCACCCTCCCAGCCGAAACATGCATAGCACCGTGTCCAGTGTCTCTCCGGTGGAGCTGGGCATGTTGTCTTCACGCGGGCCCATCGCGCATTGCAGGTAGAGGCGCTGAAACCGATCAAGCACTGCCCATTGAGCGGCGGACCAGTTGTCCGGGTTGCCAGTTTCGTACCGCTCCAAGCTGGTTTCGAGGCAGACGCCGCTGACCGGCCTGCCTTGCGCCATGATTTCGAGCACGCGGGGCAGCAGATAAACCCAGGTCGATAGGGCGATGCCCGGTGGATCGACCGGGGCAAAGTACCAATCCCGGACATAGTGGTACGGTAGTTCCGCGATCGGGGGCTTTAGGAAATCACGCTGAATTGCCGCATCAAGGGCGAAATCCCAGACCCCAAGGTTGACAGGGCGCGGCACCGCGAACACCTGGTAAGCTTCCTCGATGATCTCGAAGAAGGGGTGGCCGAATGGGACCTTGGCCTCGAGTTGAAGGGGCTCGCGCTTCGTCATATGCTGTCAATTAGTGGACTTGATACCGTTTACAATTTCTTACGCGAAGCGGCAGGACGAAGTACCGGTACTTGGCCAGTTGGTGGGCCGGGCCATGGGCAGCTAAAACTCCCTGAGTCGCGGCATCAGTTCAACGAAATTGCACGGCCGGTTCCGGCTGTCGAGTTGTTCGCTGAGGATTCCGTCCCACCCGTCCTTAACCGCGCCGTTCGATCCGGGCAGGGCAAAGATATAGGTACCGCGGGTCACGATGGCGCAGGCGCGGGACTGAATTGTGCTGGTTCCGATAGTCTTGAAGCTGAGCCAGCGGAACAATTCGCCAAAGCCGGGAATATCACGCCCACCGCTTGAATCGCGCAGCCGCTCCAGCGCCTCAGGGGTAACATCGCGCCCGGTCAGGCCGGAACCGCCAGTGGTGATCACTGCGTCAATTGACTGGTCGTCGATCCAACCGCTCAGTGTGTTGGCGATCAGGCCCGGATCATCGCGGACAATCGTACGAACCACGAGTTGGTGGCCAGCGGCTATGATCCGCTCGACCAGAATATCGCCTGATGTGTCATTATCCGCCGTGCGCGTATCGGACACCGTCATGACGGCGATGTTGATTGGTTTGAATTCAAGTTCGGAATCAATTGCCATTATTTCGCGCTTAGCCGCAAACCGCCGCCGCCGGACAGCCCGGGAAATGTCGGCCACATGCCCTGCGCCAGCGCGGCCCGGCTTTCCGATGCGCCGCCGGCCTGGCGTTCATACATCCAGTAATTACGCATCACGATGGCGACATAGCCGCGCGTTTCCCAATAGGGGATCGATTCCATGTAAAGTAGCGGATCACCCTGATCGTTAATCTCCGAATTCCAGCGTGTGATCGGGGTCAGGCCGGCATTATAGGCCGCCATGATCTTGGGCAGCAGGCCGCCGGTTGCCCGGCTATCCCGCAGGCTTTCCAGCGCGCTTTGCCCGAATGCCAGATTGACCGATGGATCCGCCAGATTGGCATAGCGCGCGCTCATATTGAGCGAGGGCGCGTGTTCGCGTGCGGCAATCGGCATGATCTGCATCAGCCCCGTGGCACCTGCGGGGCTGACCACAGCCGTACGGAAATTCGATTCCTGCAATGCATGTGCATAGGCCAGCGCCGGATCGACTTTCCATCCTGTGGAGGGCTGCCATTTCGGCGCAGGGAAACGCAGCGCCGGTAATGCCCGGGCGCCGCGCGGTGCATTGTGCGCCATCCACAATTGGGTGGAGGGCAGGCCAAGTTCGCGCGCCAGACGCGACAATTGCGGATATTGGTCCGGATCGCCGATGGTCGCCTGATGCCGCAGGACCTCGTCCGCCAATGTATCGCGGCGAATTTCTGCCAGTGCGACTGCTGTGCGGATATTGTCTACATCGCGCACCTTTTGCCAGTCGGTCATGTCGAAATCGGGCGTTTCATGCGAGGCAGGCAGGGCCTGATTCAACTGCTCGGCGGCGAGCATTCCGTAAAGTGTTTCGTCCATCCGCGCTGCGCCGCGCAGCAATTCCTGCGCTTTTTCCGGGGCGCGGCAGCGGATATTTGCGCGGGCTGCCCAGTAATAGGCAGCGGATGTCAGTTCGACATTGGTGGAACCTTGTGCAGAACGCTCAAAAAACTGCCCAGCCTGATCGCAATCGCCCAGCCGCCATGCAGCCAGGCCGGCAACCCAATCACCCTCGGCAACCCATGCACCGCTACCAGCACTGACGGTTTGCGCCATCGCGAAGGCAGCAGGATCATTATTTTCGATGTAATAGCTGAAGGCGATGCGTTGGCGCCATTCGGCCCGCGCTTCGGGGCTGAGGTTGGCATCGATCCCGTCGAGCAACAGGCGTGCGCCGTCGGGATCGTCATTTTTGATATGGTCGAGAATGGCGGAGCGAACCGATCCGGGCATCGTGTCGTCAGAAACCGAGCGGGGCCGGATGCGTTTGGAGCTGTAGGGCTGGTTGATGAATTGCTGTTCGCGCGGCAATTCCGGGCTGTATTCCAGTCCGCGCGTTTGACCGAGCCGGATCAATCGTTCGGCATAGGGCAGATTGCGGCCCTGCTGTAACCACGCTGCAATCGTGCTCGCTTCGACCCGCGGGCTGTTTGCGTGAAGATAATATTCCGCCTGAGCCACCAGATGCAGCGGACCATCTTTGCGCTGTGCCAGCATCGTATCGACGCGGGACCAGTCCTGCAGGTCGATCGCGTCGAACAGATCGCTGTAATATGCCCGATCGGCGCGGCTGAGCAATTCGGGCGCCGAACTGCTGTTCATCCGGGCGCTGTAATAATTGGTGGAGTTGCTGCTGGCGAGCGCGGCGGTACTGTTTGCGGCGGCGCCAATTCCCGCCAGCGCGGCCAAACCGATAAATTTTGCAGACAATGCCATGCCCAGAGCGCGTTTCAAAATAGCTGTCCGTTCATTTCAGGCCGTCCATTCAAGCCATCTGTGCCAAAACCGTTTGCGGCGCGGGGGCGAGCGTAACAATTCTGCCAACCCCTCCGCGCCCAGAACCGGTACGCTGCGACCGTCATGGTTGAAATTTGGTAAAGTTGCACCGCCTTGCGCCAAATCGTGTCCCAAAAGCGGCCAGATGTTGCGGCCAAGGGCACAAATCTTGTCCGGAGCGACCAGCGCGATGTGGTGATGCAGCAGATCGCCCAGTCCGGCAGCCTGTAATTGCGGCCAATCCGCCATCGGAATATGACGGGGCAGGGCGGCGGCGAAATAAATTTCCTCGGCGTCCAAATTCATCGCCGCCAAGATGCTCTCGAGGAATTTTCCCAACGGTCCTGAAAGCAATCGCTCGCTGTCCTGTTCTTCCGGCTCCGCCACGATAATCATCAGTTTCGCGCCAGCCGCGCCGCGCGGCGCAATGCGCGCAAATGATCCGCCGCTATCGAGGCTGGGTTCAGTCAGCCACCAGCTTTGAAATGCGGTTAAATCGGCCGGCCAACCCGCTTTTTCGCCCCCTAGTGGTACAATTTTTGGGGTTTGAGGCGGGCCATTGCTCGGCGCATGTGAAGATTTTTTTGCGGTTGGCGCTGGCGCATAGGCTGGATCGCTTAGCTCCAGAACGGGCGGAGCTTCTGGCTCGGAAAGCCATTCTGTCGCTACGTCATTGAAGTCTTGATCGACCCCGGCATCCTTCCACCACGCCTGCGCAGCGGCAAATTCCTCGGTCAGGGTGCGGGTTTTTGGGCCTGTCATGATGTGCCCAAGGTCTTGACCTGCTGCGCCCCAGCAATCAAGGCTTTCCAGAAGTTTTAAGATGCAATTGACCGAAGGAAAATCCTGAGATGAGCGAACGGGAATCGATGCCATGCGATGTGGTGATTGTTGGCGGGGGCGTTGCTGGCCTTGCTGCGGCGATCCGGCTGAAGCAATTGGACGAGGAACTGGAAGTCGTCGTCCTTGAAAAGGGATCCGAAATCGGCGCGCACATTTTGTCAGGCGCAGTGGTTGATCCCAAATCGTTGGACGAGCTGTTTCCCGATTGGCGCGACATGGATTGCCCTATGTCGCAAACGCCGGTGACGGACAATTGGCACTGGGTGCTGTCCAAGAGTAAAAGCTATGCGATGCCGCATTTGATGCTGCCGCCATTCATGTCGAACAAGGGCTGTTATACCGGATCGCTGGGCAATCTGACCCGCTGGCTGGGCGAGCAGGCCGAAGCGCTTGGCGTGATGGTATTCCCGGGCTTTCCAGCCTCCGAAGTTATGTTCAACGATGCGGGCGCAGTTTCCGGCGTGATAACGCAGGACATGGGCGTGGCCGCCGATGGATCGCATAAACCCGATTATCAGCCGGGCATGGAGATCGAGGCGAAATATACTCTGTTTGCAGAGGGCGCGCGCGGCAATCTGACCAAGATCATGAAGGCGAAGTTCGATCTGGAGGCTGATTGCCAGCCGCAGACTTATGGACTTGGCATCAAGGAATTGTGGGACATTGATCCGGACAAGCACGTGCCGGGCCGGGTCATCCATACGCAGGGCTGGCCGATGTCGGAAACCGACAGCTGGGGCGGCGGATTTCTGTATCATCAGGCGGATGGCCAAGTCGCGCTCGGTTTCGTCACCGCGCTTGATTACAAGAACCCCTATGTGTCGCCGTTTCAGGAATTCCAGCGTTGGAAAACCCATCCGGCGATCCGCGACTATCTCGAAGGCGGCAAGCGCGTTGCCTATGGTGCCCGCGCAATCAACGAAGGCGGCTGGCAATCGGTGCCCAAGCTGGCATTCCCCGGCGGCGCGCTGATTGGTTGCGCGGCGGGCTTCGTCAATGTCCCCCGGATCAAGGGCAGCCATACTGCGATGAAGAGCGGGATGTTGGCGGCCGAAAGCGCGGCAGCGGCGATTGCTGGCGGCGCGGAGCATAGCGAACTTGCGGATTACGATGCCTCCGTCCGTTCCAGCTGGATCGCCAAGGAATTGAAGCAAGTCAAAAACGCACAACCTGCGATTGCGAAATTCGGAGGCGAAATCGGCACAGTGGTTGCCGGGATCGATATGTGGATGCGGCAGCTTAAGATTGGCCTGCCGATCACGATCAAGCACGAACCCGATTACGAACTGACGATGCGAGCCGATTTGTTCAAGCCGATCGAATATCCCAAGCCGGACGGAGTGATTACCTTCGACCGCCTGACTTCGGTGGCGTTTTCTTACACCAACCACGCAGAAGACCAGCCCAACCATCTCAAGGTCGCGGATCTGGAATTGCAGAAGAACAGCGAGTTTGAAATCTTCGCCGGTCCCTCCAGCCGTTATTGCCCCGCCGGGGTTTATGAATGGGTGGTTGAGGACGGCGCGGAACCAAAGTTCGTGATCAATTCGCAGAACTGCGTCCACTGCAAGACCTGCGATATCAAGGACCCGAACCAGAACATCAACTGGACCACGCCTGAAGGCGGCGGAGGCCCGAATTACCCAAATATGTGATGGTGATAATCCTTCCCGCGCTGGGGAACGGTTGATGCGCGAAACCGCCTACGCCAAGATCAACCTGGCGCTGCATGTGCGGCGGCGGCGCGATGATGGCTATCATGAGTTGGAAACGCTGTTCGCCTTTGTCGATGACGGGGATCGGCTATCGGCACGCTTGTCCGATCAGGACGAGTTGAGGGTCGCTGGCGAGTTTGCCCCGCAACTGACTGATCCATTTGGTAATATCGTAGCGCAGGCGCTGAGTAAGTTGCCTCGTCCCGGCAGCCTGTCCATTGACCTTGAGAAGCGTCTGCCGGTTGCGGCGGGCCTTGGCGGCGGTTCTGCCGATGCTGGCGCGGTGTTCCGCATCGTGCGTGAAATGCACGGACTGCCCGACGATTGGATGGACCGTGCCGCTGCGCTTGGCGCCGATGTTCCAGCCTGCGTCGATAGCCTCGCCTGTGTTGGACGCGGGACGGGCACAGATTTGCAGCCGGTCGAGAACGATTTGGCGGGAACACCGGTGCTGCTGGTCAATCCGCGTGTTCCGCTATCAACGGGGCCGGTGTTCACCGCATGGGACGGACAGGATCGCGGCGCTTTGCCGGACGGGCCAGCCTCGAAAATCGCACAAGAGGGCCGCAATGATCTTGAGGCCCCGGCAATCCAGCTGTGCCCGCCGATTGCCGAGGTATTGGCCGCCTTGCGCGAAACCGGTGCGTTTCTGGTCCGGATGTCAGGTTCCGGCGCGACGTGTTTTGCACTTTATCGTGATCAGGCATCCTTGCAACGCGCCGCTGAAACACTTATAGAACGCCATGCCACATGGTGGCAAATGCAGGGACAATTACGATGATGGATGGCAAGCCTTATCGCCGCGTAGGCGAAGCGCGCAGGGGCGGCATTGTTTGTGTGGCCGATCACGCGTCGAATTTTGTGCCCGATGACATTACGCTGGGCATTCCGGCGGCATTGCTGGACACCCATATTGCGGTCGATATCGGCACGGAAGGCATCGCCGACCGGCTCGCTCGCCGCCACGGCATTCCTGCACATATTGCCGCCGTAAGCCGCCTGGTGTGGGATCTTCACCGCACTGAAGACGCGGCTGCGATTGTTCCGGCCAGCAGCGACGGCCACACGATCCCGGGCAATATCGGCGCTGATGTCGAAGCACGTTTGGCCCGGTTCCACCGGCCATATCACGCCGCGCTCGGCAAATGGCTGGACGAGGTTGAGCCCGAACTCATCGTCGCCCTGCACAGTTTTACGCCCACCTTGGAAAGCCGCGCAGAAGAATGCCCGTGGCAGGTTGCCTTGTTGTATAATCAAGACGACCGCGCTGCCAGCTATGCAATGCGCCTGTTCGCTGCGGAGGGCCTGAACGTGGGCGACAACCAGCCCTATTCCGGCAAACAGCTCAACGCCACGATGGACCGGCATGCAGAGGCCAAGGGGCGTCCCTATCTGACGGTCGAGATCCGTCAGGACGAGATCGTCACCAAGGCGCAGCAGGCGCGCTGGGCGGCGCTGGTGACCGATATTGCCAATCGCACGGCGCTCGCGCTTAAGGGCGAGATGGTTTGAAGCCCGACCGCGGAAAGCGAACCTAAGAAGACGAACTAACGCGCTCTAAACCTTAGTTGCGCTTGATTCTAACCTCCATCCCAGCGAAAGCGGCTGTGACGGAGAGAAATACGCCATGAGTAAATTCGATAAATCCAAATTGCCCAGCCGCCATGTTTCGGTCGGCCCAGAACGTGCGCCGCACCGGTCGTATTATTATGCGATGGGCATGACCGAGGAAGAGATCAACCGGCCCTTCGTGGCGGTCGCCTCTGCCGGGAATGACAGCGCGCCGTGCAACACCGCGCTGGATGCGCAGGCCAACATCTGCCGAACGGGCGTGATCGAAGCTGGCGGCACCCCGCGCCGGTTCAATACCATTACTGTGACCGACGGGATCGCGATGGGTCATCAGGGCATGAAGAGCTCGCTCGTCAGCCGTGAAGTTATCGCAGATTCGGTTGAATTGTCCGTGCGCGGTCATTGCTACGATGCGCTGGTTGGGTTTGCCGGTTGCGACAAGAGTTTGCCGGGCATGATGATGTCGATGCTGCGCCTGAACGTGCCCAGCATCTTCGTTTATGGCGGATCGATCCTGCCGGGCCGGTTCCACGATAAAGACGTGACTGTGGTCGACGTGTTCGAGGCGGTTGGTCAATATGAAGCTGGCAATTGCCCGCTGGCGCAGCTCACTGCATTGGAAAAAGTCGCTTGCCCCGGCCACGGTGCCTGCGGCGGCCAGTTCACTGCCAACACCATGGCCTGTGTGGGCGAGGCAATCGGATTATCGTTGCCAAACAGCAATATGGCCCCTGCACCTTATAAATCACGTGAAGAAGTCGCGGTGGCTGCGGGCAAGCAAGTGATGTATCTGCTGGAGCATAACATTCGCCCGCGCGACATTTGCACCAAGGCTGCGTTCGAAAACGCGGCTCGGGTGGTCGCGGCCACTGGCGGATCGACCAATGCGGCGCTGCATCTGCCCGCGATGGCCAGCGAATGCGGGATTGAGTTTGACCTGTTCGACGTCGCGGAAATGTTTAAAACTACGCCCTATATCGCTGATTTGAAGCCCGGCGGGCAATATGTCGCCAAGGACATGCATGACGCGGGCGGCGTGTACATGCTGATGAAAACCTTGCTCGACGGCGGTTTCCTCGATCCCAATCCGATGACCGTGACCGGCAAGACGCTTGGCGAAAATCTGGAGGAGATCACCTGGAACCCCGACCAGAAGGTAATTTACAGTGTTGCGGCCCCAATTACTGCCACTGGCGGCGTAGTCGGCCTCAAAGGCAGCCTCGCCCCCGATGGCGCGATTGTGAAGGTTGCCGGGATGGCGCGGCTGCAATTCACCGGTCCCGCGCAGGTGTTTGAATGCGAGGAAGATACCTTTGCCGCCGTCAAGGCGCGCGAAATCAAGGAAGGCAGCGTGATCGTGATCCGTTATGAAGGGCCCAAGGGCGGCCCCGGAATGCGTGAAATGCTGTCCACCACCGCCGCGCTTTATGGTCAGGGCATGGGCGAGAAAGTGGCACTGATCACTGACGGCCGTTTCTCCGGCGCGACTCGGGGCTTCTGCATCGGCCATGTCGGGCCGGAAGCCAGCGATTGCGGCCCCATCGCCTTGGTCGAAGATGGCGATATCATCGCCATTGATGCTGAGGCCGGGACCATCGACCTGCAAGTAGACGACGCCGTGCTGGAGGCCCGCCGTAAGGCGTGGCGACCGCGCCAGAATGATTACCAATCGGGCGCTTTGTGGCGCTATGCCCAGAATGTCGGCCCCGCCAGCAAGGGCGCGCTGACTCATCCCGGCGCTGCATCAGAAACTCACGTCTATGCGGATATCTAGCGCTTTGATCCTGGTTTTGGCCATTGCGGGCTGTTCTGCAGACGCGGAACAACCGCAGGCGGAGCCGGGCGCGGAGCGGATTGAATGCGCATTGGGCGAGGGGGCGGAATTTGCCGCCGATTGCCTGATCGAACGCTCGGCAGTGGAGGGCGCCCGGATACTTACTGTGCGGCACCCGGATGGCGGAATGCGGCGGTTTGAGCAGGTCGAAGATGGCCGCGGACTGATCGTTGCAGATGGGGCAGACGAAGCTAAGCTCGATTTCGCTGACGAGGTGCTGGAAGTCACTGTGGCGAGTGATCGGTACCGGTTCCCCGCCACTCCAGATGGTGCGGCTACCAACGATGCCGGAGCCAGTGACTGATCCGGTCCTGACAGTATCCGAAATGCGCGCTGCTGAGCAGGCGCTGATCGATGCTGGCACCGATGTTGATCAATTGATGCAGATTGCCGGTCGCGGAGCGGCGGAATGGGTCTGGCGCATGGCAACGGGCCGATCTGTCACTGTCCTGTGCGGGCCGGGCAATAATGGCGGCGATGGCTATGTGATTGCCGAGGCGTTGCGGACGCGCGGCTTGGCTGTACGGGTTGTCGCGCCGATTGAACCCAAGACCGAAGCGGCGCAGCGGGCGCGGGCAAAGTTGTCCGGTGACGTCATGACGTCAGCTGGCGGCATTTCGGGCGGTATATTTGTCGATTGCCTGTTCGGATCGGGACTATGCCGAGCGATTTCGGGCGATTTGGCCGCGACGCTGGAACAACTGGCTGGCAGCCATCACTACCGGATAGCGATCGACCTACCGAGCGGGATCGAGAGCGACCGGGGCGATCTGCTGGGGCCGAAAATCGACTATCACCTCACCGTGGCGCTGGGCGCATGGAAGCGCGCGCATTTTCTGATGCCTGCCGCGAGCCGGATGGGCGCGACGCGGCTGGTCGATATCGGGATCGACCGGGGCGTAGGAAGCGCCCACCGGATTGTCCGCCCTCATTTGACCGCCCCAGCGCCCGATGCGCATAAATATCGGCGCGGTCTGCTGGCTATAATCGGCGGCGCGATGCCGGGTGCGGCGATGCTCTCGGCGAGGGCGGCAATGCACTCGGGTGCGGGTTATGTGAAATTGCTGTCCAATCATGCGCATGCCGGTGCGCCCGCCGATCTGGTGGTGGACGGCTGTGCGCTGCCTGATGCGCTGTCGGACAGTCGGATCAATGCGCTGCTGGTCGGACCCGGCCTTGGCCGCGATGATGGTACGCTTAAACGGCTGCAGGACGCTCTCCAGCGTGATCTGCCGACAGTTCTGGATGCCGAGGCTTGGCGATCCTCCTACCTGCGATGCTGGCCAACAGGGCCAAGCCGCTGATCCTCACCCCGCATGAAGGCGAGTTGGCGGCGCTTGAAGGCGCGTTTGGATTATCAGGAGACGGCGGCAAGGTTGATCGCGCAATCGCCCTGGCCAAGGCGTTGGACGCGATAGTTGTGGCAAAGGGCCCTGACACGGTGGTTGCATCGCCTGATGGCCGGATCGGCTTTGCAGGCCGCGCTTCCAGCTGGCTGTCGACGGCGGGAACAGGCGATGTCCTCGCCGGGATCGCTGCCAGCCGACTTGCTAACGGTAGCGCCCCGTTCGCGGCAGCTTGCGAGGCCGTGTGGCTTCATGCCGAGGCTGCGCGGCAGGCTGGCCCCGCTTTTACCGCGATGGAACTGGCGCAATGCGTCAAGGGCGCTTACGCAGCGTCGCTGTGAGCGAATCAAAGATAATTTTACGTGTTGCCGCAAAGGGTGACGGTGTTTCAGCGGACGGCAGCCATTTTGCGGGCACCGCGCCGGGGGACATGGTTGCGCCTGATGGCATCATCACGCGCGGCCCGCATTTCGCCGCGGCCCCGTGCCAGCATTTCGGTACCTGCGGCGGCTGCCAGTTGCAGCATGTCGACGAGGAAACCCTGCGCGACTTTGTTACTGCGCGGGTGACCAATGCAACTTTGAAGGAAGGGTTGGAAGTGGGACAGTTACTCCCCACGCACCTGTCCCCTCCGCGCAGCCGCCGCCGGGCCAGCCTGCATATCCAAAACGCTGGCGGGCGGCCGCTGGTGGGTTTCCGCAAGGCAGGTTCGCACCAAGTCGTCGATATGCAGCAATGCGAGATTCTGCGCCCGGAATTGTTCGCCCTGATTGCTCCGCTGCGTCAGATGATGGCGCGCAGACAAGGCAAATATTCGGTTGATGCGGAATTGACGCTGACCGATCAGGGTGTTGATTGTTCGCTCAAGAATTTGACTATCGAAGGTCTGCAGCAAACCGAAGCAATGCTTGATTTTGCGCGCGACAATGGACTGGCGCGGTTGACGCTGGATCAGGGTTACGGACCTGAAACGGTGTGGGAACCGCAGCCGGTCACGATGATCTTTGGCGGGGTTGCCGTGGGTTTCCCCAGCGGCGGTTTCTTGCAAGCGACCGCCGATGGCGAGGCGGCGCTGGTCAAGGACGCGCGTGAGTGGCTGTCCGGCAGCAAATTGATCGCGGATCTGTTTTCCGGCCTGGGCACATTTGCTTTCGCGCTGGCGGGCACCGATGGTGATAAAGGGGCCAAGGTACTGGCAGCGGAAGCGGCGCGGGATATGCATTTCTCCTGCAAATCGGCTGCCGGCTTTGCCAAGCGGTCCGTCCATTCGATGCACCGCGACTTGTTCCGCAACCCATTGCAGCTCGATGAATTGAACCGCTTCAATGCCGTATTGCTCGATCCCCCGCGCGCCGGGGCGAAGGATCAGATTGCGTTACTGGCGGACAGCACGGTCGCCAAGGTGGTTTATATCAGCTGCAACCCCTCCAGCTGGGCGCGCGATGCGGCCCGGATGGTGGCAGGTGGATACCGGCTCGAGAAATTGCGCGCTGTCGGCCAATTCCGCTGGTCAACGCATGTCGAAATGGCCAGCCTGTTCGTCAAACAGCCCTAAGCCCGAAGCGCGGCGAGTAGCTGTTGATACAGCCATTCCCGCGCATGGGGTTCGACATAGGAATGGCCTGCATGTTCGCAGCGAGCAATCCGGCTGTCACTAGAATCCCAAGCAGCTTCAAACATTTGTGCTGTGCGATCCTTGGCAGCCAGCAGGATGTTCACTGGCCCGTCAAAGCCTGCCAGCCCTGCCGCCATATCCTGAACCAGAGAGGTCGGCGCCGGCTTGGGCTTCATTGCGCTGAATATCCCGAGCGACAATTTGCGCAGATCAACACCGCCGGTAAGCAGCCGCGCCAATTCCCTGGGATTACGCAATTTTTCAGCATAGCGGGCCCGGATCGCGGCAGGCGGCGGAGCAGCCTGTGTTGCATCATCCCCGATCACCCATGGATTCGACAAAACCAATCCGTCACAGCCAATTCCGCCGCCCAGCATCAGCGCACTGGCACCGTCACAATTGCCGAAACCGATCACCCGTTCAACGTTCGGGGTCATGGCAGATAGCGCTGCGGCGATATCGGGCTTGCTCGCGCGAAACCCCCGATCTTCGCCGTCACTGTCACCGATGCCCCGGCGATCGAAGCGGAACACCGGAAATCCCGCCGCCGCAATCCGCGCGGCGATCAAGGCCTGGCCTGAAAATGCACCGGACCGAATTTCGCTTCCGCCCCCGACAATCAGCAAACCCGTTAACGCTGGCGCAGTATCAAGTGTGGCCGTTAAGATATTGCTAGAACATGGGAATGTGAGAGGCAGGCGGCTCATGGTTCCAGCATCCCCATCGCAATTATCGCGGCAAGCATGTCGGCCTGTTCGGGGTCTTCACCGGCCTCTGCGCGCAGCCACAGGCCCGCGCCGCCAATGTCGCTTTGTTCAATTGCGGCCTGTTGGCCGTCACTATTGGCGACCGCTTGTTCAAGCCCGGCAAACAGTGCCGCGCCAATTGGCCAGCCTACAAGTTCGATCCCGTCCTTACGGGCCAAAATGGCCAGATCGTCCGTCTTTTCCGTTTTTCCAGCTTCCCGCGCTGCGATTGTCCGCGCTCTGAGCAGGCTGCGCAATGCTTTCGCACCCGTAGTCGCCGCATAGCGCCAGCCGGGCAAATGCGGCGGGGCGAGCAGGCAGCCCGCGCGGATTGAAAACACATGCGTCGGGTTGAAATGTGCTGCGGCGGCCTCGGCCCCGGCGCGCCAATTGGCCAGCGTCTGCTGCGCCAAAGGCTGCAGGCTTTCGTTGCATCCGGTGAAATCTGGCAGGAACGTATCCACACCCGACAAATCGAGCCGGTGCATCACTTCTACCGTCAGACGGCGCATCTTGTTGGCTTCATCGAATAGCGCAGGCAGCACCAGCAAGCGGTCTTCGCGGTTGCCGTCGAAAGTGAGCGCCATTTCCTCCGCCGCGCCGCCATCGGGCAGCGGGCATTGCCAAGCGAGGTAGTTACGATTGCTCAGCTTGAGCCGTCCTTGGGAGTGTTCTCGGTCACCGTCTTACCTTCAGCAAAGGTCAGCAATCCGCCGTAAGTCTCCAGCATTTCGCCATCGACATCGTCATCTTCAATGATGATATCCAAGCGGTCTTCCATTTCCGTAAACAAGCTTGCGACCGCCATGGAATCGAGTTCCGGGAGATGACCGAACAAACCTGTGTCAGCGTCAAATCGGTCGACCTGTTCAGGGTCGAGCGCCAAAACATCGCGCAGGATTTCTCGCAAATGCACGTCGACCGTGCCGCGACCGGGAAGCAGCGGCGATTGACTGGCTTCAGTCTTTTCGCAGGCGACAATCGGTTCCTTTGCAGGCTCGATAGACATCTGGTGGAAATCCCTCTCCATTTACGGATTAACTTAACGTGAATTGAGCGCCCTTAGCTTTGCCGGAAAGTCCGCGCAACCCGTCCAGCAAAGGTGCGGGCCAGAATCGGCCATGCCCGTAGCTGGGCGGTGTCGATACAATCGAGCCGGAACCGCGGCCGATCTTCCTCCATCCAGTCGGATTTATACTTGTCATTACCGGTACCGAAATCAACCAAGGTCACATGGTCCCGGTCAATGACATATTCAAACAGCGCGGCGCTCAGCGTTGTTCCGGCGGATAGCGGCTTATGTTCCTCCAGATGGGCGAGTTTATGGATATAGGCAGTGCCATTTTCGACGGTCCAGAATTGTGCGGCCACGGGCATACCCTGGTGCCGCGCGATACCGAGCCTGATCCGGCCATCGGCGCCTTCGCCTTGCGCAAATTGGCGCAGCACGGACGGATTGCCTTCTTCCGGTTTCCAGCTGTGGGCATAGATATGTTCGTACGCGGACCATGCTTCAGGGTCGAAACGGGTGTAAATCTCCACCTCGACCTTCTTGGTCTTGCGTTTCAGCGTGGTGCGCATCTGACCGGGGCGAGAGGCCCAATATTCAGCGAAACTGCGATTGCCCACCGCCAGGACATGATTGTGATCGCACCGGCTGAGTTCCACCCGCCAACCGGCATCACGAAACGCCCGCTCCAGCCGGGATGCAGTGCCGTCCTCGTCTGGCAGCGGCCACAACGTCACCCGGTGGGAATGGCGGCGAAGATCCTTGGCGATGGCGGCCAGCAGCCCATCGCAGGACTGCTCGCACCGCATGGCAGGCCGCCAGATAAAGCTGTACCAATTGATCAATGGCTCCAGCCCGGTATCGGTACGGGTCAGCGCCAGCGCGACTGTTTCGTCGCCCTCGCGCGCCTCGACCAGCAGGGGCGAAATACCGCCGCTGGCCAGCAGATCGAACCACTCCATCCGGTCGAACGGGCCTGTCGGAGAATCCCCTTCGGGCGCAATCGAACCTTGCAGAAATTTAACCGTGTCGTGATAGCTGACCGCAACCAACGATAAATATCCCTTCCCGGAGCTTTAATGCCGCCTGCACACTATCCTGAAATCCGGCCAATTGACCACCTAGCCGAATATGGCAAGGCGATCGATCCTGCCCTGATATTGCGCAGTGCCACGCTTAGCTATGGGGAATTAAGAACCCGTATCGCTGGGTTGGCGGCGTGGCTGAAAGAACGTTTGCCTGTAAAAGGCGCAAGAGTTGCCAGTTGGGCAGCGAAGGGCGAGCTGACTTGCCTGTTGCCGCTGGCGGCGGCCAGGGCGGGGTTGGTGCATGTACCGATCAATCCGCTGCTCAAACGCGCGCAGGCGGCGCATATTCTCGCCGATAGCGGGTCGAAATTGCTGCTCGGAACCAAAGCGCGGCTGGCTTCGCTGGAGACGGATGACATACCGCCCGATTGCGCGGTTCTGGACGAGGCCGAGTTATGGGCGGAAGTTGCTGCACTCGGGGGCAACTTGTCGCCTTCTAGCGCGAATCCCGACGATTTGTGCGCCATTCTCTACACCAGCGGGTCAACCGGTCAGCCCAAGGGCGTGATGCTTAGCCATGCGAATTTGTGGCTCGGCGCGGTTAGCGTGGCGGATTATCTCGGACTAGCGAGCGACGACGTGACGCTGGCGGTGCTGCCGCTGTCCTTCGATTACGGCCAGAATCAATTGCTCAGCACGTGGTTTGCAGGCGGCGCGGTGGTGCCCCTCGACTATCTGTTACCGCGCGATCTGGTGAAGGCTTGCGCGAAGCATTCAGTTACGACCTTGGCTGCGGTCCCGCCACTGTGGGTGCAACTGGCCGAGTTGGATTGGCCGGAAGAGGCTGCCGCGTCGCTGCGCCGCCTGACCAATAGCGGCGGCGCGCTGACCCAGGATCTGGTACGGGCATTGCGCTCGATCTTTCCAGCGGCACAGCTGTTTCCAATGTACGGCCTGACCGAGGCGTTTCGTTCGACTTATCTCGACCCTTCACTGGTAGATAGCCACCCGACGTCGATGGGCCGGGCGATACCCTTTGCGGAGATTCTGGTGGTGAACGACCTGGGCGAAATTGCCGCGCTGGGCGAGGAAGGCGAGTTGGTTCATTGTGGACCGTTGGTGGCGCAGGGATATTGGCAGGACGCCGCGCGAACAGCCGAACGGTTCAAACCCGCGCCTGCTGCGTCCAAATATGGCGGCACCGCTGTGTGGTCGGGTGACCGGGTGATGCGCGCACAGGACGGCCTGCTGTATTTCGTCGGCCGCCGCGATGCGATGATCAAGAGCGCTGGCAACCGGATCAGTCCGCAGGAAGTTGAAGACGCCGCCCTGGCGACTGGTCTGGTGGCTGAGGCGGTAGCGCTGGGCGTGCCCGATGCCCGGCTCGGGCATGCGGTGCATCTGGTGGTCAGGGCAGCTGTTGGATCCAGTGATGGGGCTGGCGAAAATGCCGATGACCTGCCACAGCAATTGGCCAAGATGCTGGCCAAGGAATTGCCGAATTTCATGCAACCCAAATTGATCCACTGGCGCGATAGGATGCCGCTCAACCCTAATGGGAAGATCGACCGCGCCGCTCTGGCGAAGGAAGTGGGCGCATGAAGCCGCTCGGCCCCATTCCGGCAGGTTTTGACGCGATTGGCGGTGAGCTGGCGATTGGCGGCCAGACAGCTTCTGCGCTGACGGACCGTGCCGGTGCAACGCCGCTATTCGTTTATTCCCGCACCCTGCTTGAACGGCGCGTGGCTGAATTGCGCGCTGCGATGCCTGAGCGCTTGGGTATCAATTACGCGATTAAGGCCAATCCCTTTGCACCTGTGCTGCAGCTCATGCTGGGACTGGTGGACGGGTTTGATATTGCTTCTGGCGGGGAATTGGCAATGGCGCAGGCGGCTGGGATTGATCCGGCCAAGATCAGCTTTGCCGGGCCGGGCAAACGCGATGCCGAGCTGGAAGCAGCGATTGTGGCGGGCGCTACTCTCAATATGGAGTCCGCCGGTGAATTACGCCGTGCGCTGGCGATTGGTGAGCAGTTGGGCGTTACTGCGAAGCTGGCACTACGGGTCAATCCCGACTTCGAATTGCGTGGTTCGGGCATGAAAATGGGCGGCGGCGCGAAGCCATTCGGGATCGATCAGGATCAGGTTCCGGCCTTGGCAAAGGAATTGATTGCGGCGGGCGCAGAATGGCGCGGTTTGCATATTTTCACCGGCAGCCAGTCGCTGGATACGGGCGCGATTATCGAGGCGCAGGGCAATGTCCTGACGCTGGCCGATCAATTGGCGCAGGCCATCGGATATGTCGTGCCAAAACTGAACATGGGCGGCGGTTTTGGTGTGCCTTATTTTGGCAATGATACGCCGATTGATCTGACCGCAATCGGCGCCGCGCTGCATGAACGCTTTGCCGATTTGCCGGAAACGCTGGCCGAAACCGACCTATGCATCGAACTGGGCCGTTATCTGGTGGGCGAGGCCGGGGTCTATCTGACCCGGATCGTCGATCGCAAAGTCAGCCACGGCGAGACTTATCTGGTCACCGACGGCGGTCTGCATCACCAGCTTGCAGCCTCTGGCAATTTTGGAACCGTGGTCCGGCGCAATTATCCTGTGGCGATTGCAACCCGCTTTACCGCCAATCCGGACGAAGAAGTTAATGTTGTCGGCTGTCTGTGCACGCCGCTCGACCGGTTGGCGGACAAGGCATATTTGCCCCAAGCGGATGTCGGCGATCTGGTTGCGGTGTTTTGCGCCGGTGCATACGGTGCCACGGCGTCACCAGCAGCATTTTTGGGGCAGGGTCCAGCGGTAGAAATGCTGGTTTAACCTTTGCAAAGGCGTTGTCCCTGTTTGGGACCGGGTGCGGGAAATCCCGCTTCAGGACAACAATCCTAAAGGTATATTCACCCTTTTTGGCGAGGAAGCTCATCTGACCTGCGGGTGCGGAACAGCGGGTAGCTCCTGCGTTTCGCCTAACCACCTGCACCAAGGCAAGGATGCGCATCGATGCCAAGTACCAAATTTACACATTTTCCCAGCCATTTACTGGCCGTTGGCGCTATGCTTTCGCTCGCATTGTCCGGCTGTGCAGCTGGCGGCGGGACACAGCTGCCGCCTGCCTCGTTTGTGGCGATGCAGCAGGGGCCAAGCGAGGAATATATCATTGGACCGCTGGATGAATTGACCATCAGTGTCTGGCGCAACCCTGAATTGGGCGCGGAAAAAATCCAGGTCCGTCCCGATGGCCGGATCACCACCCCGCTGGTGACCGATATGCCTGCGGTGGGCAAAACGTCAGCCATGCTGGCGCAGGATATCCGCCTGCAATTATCGCAATATATCGAAGAACCGCTGGTTTCCGTGATGGTGACCAAGTTTTCGGGCACTTTCGATCAGCAAATCCGCATTGTTGGCGCGACGGAAAAGCCCGCCTCCATTCCCTACCGCGCGAACATGACCGTGCTCGACGCGATGATCGCGGTCGGCGGCCTGTCTGAATTTGCCGCGGGCAACCGCGCCAAACTGATCCGGTTCGACAAACAGGCCGGTAGCCAAAAGGAATATGCGCTGCGGCTGGGCGATCTACTCAAGAAAGGTTCCAGCGAAGCCAACGTCATGCTGATGCCGGGCGATGTGATCATCATCCCCGAGAGCATGTTCTGAGAGATCGGCAGAGATAATGAACGAAGTCTTTGAAGAACTCAGGGCCGCCGCCCACTCGGTATGGCACCGAAAATGGCTGGCGCTCGCCATCGCTTGGGGTGTGTGCATCCTGGGTTGGCTGATGGTCGCGATGATCCCCAATTCCTACGAATCCGAAGCGCGCATCTATGTCCAGCTGGACGATGTGTTTTCGAAGCAGATCGGCATTACAGGTGACGGGGAGCGCGATATCAACCGCGTCCGCCAGACGCTGTCGAGCTCTGTCAATCTGGAAAAGGTGATCCGTTCGACCAAACTGGGCGAAGGCATCACCAACAAGCGCGCGATGGATAATGCGATTGAGACACTGACCAAGAATGTAACCGTCAAAAGCGAAGAAAACAATCTGTTCGAACTGACAGCCAAGGTCGGTCACAGCGATTTGTCCGATAGCGAAAACGCAGCATTGGCGCAGGATGTGATCCAGAAATTGATCGACATCTTCCGTGAAGAAAACATCGCGGGCGACCGCGGCGACGTGGCCGAAACTCTAGTGTTTCTTGACCAGCAGTTAGAAGCCCGCAAGCGCGATCTGGAAACGGCCGAGCAACAACGCCTGGCATTCGAAGCGCAAAATCCGGAATTGATCGGCGGCAGCGAAGCCATGTCGGCCAAATTGCAGGGCTTGCGCAGCGAAGTACGCGGGGTCGATGCTGATCTGGCCGCTGCGCAGAGCGCCTTGGCGGCTATCAACGGCCAATTGGCCGGTACGCCGCGGACTTTGAATACGCCCGGCGAGGCCGGCGGCGCTCGGGGTGCCTTGGCGCAGGTGAGGGGACAGCTATCCTCCGCACAAGCCAGAGGGCTGACTGACAGCCACCCTGATATTATCGCCCTCAAACGGCAGGTTTCCTCGCTGGAACGCCAAGCAGCCAGTGAAGGCCCCAATGCTGGCGGTACGCCCAATCCGGCCCACAGCTCGATGGTTTCCATCCGGGCTGAACGCGAAGCCAATGTTCAATCATTGGTGGCGCGCAAGGCGGCCTTGCAGTCGGAATTATCTTCACTCACCGCAAATCAAGCGAATGAACCAGCTGCTGCGGCAGAGGCCAACCGGATCAGCCGTGATTATGATGTGCTGCGCAAGAGCTATGATGATTTGCTGAAAGACCGCGAGCAGCTGAAATTGCGCGGAGAAGCCGCCAATGAACGCAGTTCGTTCAGGTTTGAAGTGATTGATCCGCCCACAACCCCGCGTGTTCCCGTTGCGCCTAATCGGCCTTTGCTGCTGATCAAGGTGCTGCTGGCCGGGATTGGTGCGGGCGTCGGCGGGGCATTTGCCCTCGGCCAATTGCGATCAACCTTTGCCACTACCAGCAAATTGCAGCGTTCCATTGGCCTGCCAGTGCTTGGGGCAATTTCGACCTCTCTGACCGACGCGGCGCGCGAGCTGAAACGCAAACGCATGCGGAAATTCACGGCGGGAGCTGCCGGTTTGGCCGGGCTCGCAGTGATCCTGCTGGTGGTGGAATTCGTCCAGCGCGGAATGGTGGCGTGAGGAACATCAGATGACCGAACATAGCAAAATCCCTGTTCCGCCCTCTGGCCAAGGAAAGTCTGACACGTCCGATAAAACGGACAGCAGCTCCCTGTTCGAACGGGCGAGCGGTGCGTTTGGTTTGGACCCCTTCAAAGGGCCGCCGATGCCGCGCAGGCTGGATGATCCGCCGATGAAACATGCGCGGCTGCGCAGGCAAGTGGCGCCTCAAACGCCAGTGACCCATTCGCCAGAATCCCGGACGCCAGAGAGCCAGGCGCCCGAAACCACAACACCGATCGCGTCTGATCCAGTGACAGCAATAGTGCGCCCGTCACAAGTGCGCCCGTCACAAGTGACTGTCACCGGCGACATCGGACCGGTCAAATTTGCGGGTGAACGCTTCGCAATAGACCGCGAGCATCTGCGCGATCAGGGCATGATTGTGCCCGAAGGTTCGGTCACTGCGCTGATCGAGGAATTCCGCATTGTTAAGCGGCAAATCCTGTCTGCCGCGCGTGAACGCGGAACGGCCAAATCGCGCCGGGTGTTGATCTGCTCGCCCCATCCCGGCGAAGGCAAAACATTTTGCGCGACCAATCTGGCGATTGCAATGGCCGCAGAACGTGACAGCGAAGTGCTGCTCGTCGATGCTGATTTCGCCAAGCCGTCAATTCTTTCCACTTTGGGCCTGCCAAAGGGGCCGGGCCTGATGGATTGTCTGGCCGATCCTTCGCTGAAGCCGGAAGAGCTGGTGATCGGGACGGATATTCCCGGGCTGTGGGTCCTGCCTGCAGGCAATCAGACGGCCTATGACAGCGAATATCTGAGCAGCAACCGGACGTCCGAAGTGATGGACCGGCTGACTATCAACGCGCCCAACCGGATCGTGATTTTTGACAGTCCGCCCGCGCTTTCGGCCTCGCCCGCTGCAGAGCTGGCCAAACATGTCGGGCAGGCCGTGCTGGTTTCCCGCGCCGATAGCACCGGCCAGAGCGCGTTGGAGGATGCAGTGCAACTGCTGTCCGCTTGCGCCGATATCAAACTTCTTCTCAACGCCACCAACTTCAGCCCGAGCGGTCGGAATTTTGGCTCCTATTACGGTTATGGGGGGTGATCTCCATGCGATATCAACCGACACTGCGCATCTGCGCGATTGCTGCGCTTGGTCTGTCCAGCGCGGCTTTTGCGCAGGAATCTGATATTGGCGAGGGCCGTGGCAGCGAACGCAGCGAAAAGTCCGGCGGCAGCAGTGAACGCAGTGTCCGGATCAATCCCTATATCGAGGCATCACAGATCGTCGTGGCGGAGCTTTCGCCCGGTGATGATGTGGTTACGTTTTCGCAAGTCGCCGTCGGCGTCGATGCGTCGATCAACGGCCGCAATAATGGTGGTTCAGTGTCGGTGCGTTATGAGCGGACCATCGGCTATGACGATAATTCCGCCGATTCCGGTACGCTGACAGGTATCGCCCGGGGCTATGCCACGATCGTTCCGAACGCCCTGACAGTGGAAGCGGGCGCTTTGGCGGCCCGCACCCGCGTCGATGCCAGCGGCGGCACCACGCTTAACGCCCTAACCGGCGACAGTTCGGTCAGCACAATATATTCTGCCTATGCCGGGCCCAATCTGCACACCAGCGCAGGTGACGCAGAAATCAATGCGAATTACCGGATTGGTTACACCCGCGTCGATGCACCTGATGCATTCGTGACCACGGGCGGCGTTCCAGTAGATGTTTTCGATGACAGCCTGTCGCAATCGGCGGCATTCCATGTCGGGACCCGTCCGGGCGAGCCATTACCGGTCGGTCTGGGTATTGGCGGCGGCTATGTCCAGGAGGACATTTCCAATTTCGACCAGCGTTTGCGCGATGTCCATATCCGCGCCGATGTGACGGTGCCGGTAAGCCAAAGCGTGGCCTTGGTGGGCGGTGCCGGTTATGAAGATGTCGAGATTTCGAGCCGTGATGCGCTGTTCGATGTGGACGGCAATCCGGTGATTGGCAGCGATGGCCGGATCGTTACGGATACCAGCCAGCCGCGCCAATTGGCCTATGACGTGTCCGGCTTGATCTGGGATGTCGGCGTTGTTTGGCGGCCGAGCACCCGCACTTCGTTGCAAGCAACGGTTGGCCGCCGGTACGATTCCACTAGTTATTACGGCACATTTTCCTGGGCGCCCAACAGCCGCACCGGCGTGAGTGTTTCAGCCTATGACACGATTTCCGGATTTGGTAGCCAGCTGAACAACGCATTGGCTGGATTGCCAACCCAATTTGCCGCGACCCGCAATGCGGTCACTGGCGATCTGAGCGGCTGTGTCGCGTCCACCGAAGGCAACAATTGCCTTGCCGGGGTGCTTGGCTCGGTTCGTTCCGCGACGTACCGTTCGCGCGGTATCGCCGCCAGCTATTCAACCAGGCTTGGCCGGATGAATGCGGGCGTGGGGGCAGGCTATGACCGGCGCACATTCATCGCCGCGCCCGGCACCATTCTGGCCGCAGCAAACGGCGTTCAGGACGAGAATTACTGGGTGTCCTTCTATCTTGATGGCGAGCTGGGCAGCAATGCCGGATTCACCGCCAACACCTACGCCAATTGGCTCGATAGCGGGTTCAACAGCACGGGCGATGTGCTCGCGGTGGGCGCATCAGCGGCATATCGCCGCCAATTGCTGGGCAGACTGTCCGCCCGCGCTGCGCTGGCCCTCGATCACCTCGATAGCAGCTTGGCGGATCAAGACCTTACCGCAGCCTCGGCCCTGGTTGGGCTCCGGTATGATTTCTAGAGTTGGGAGCTAACAATGTTCGATGAATTCTATGGTCTGACGGGGCGACCCTTCCAGCTGACGCCGGACCCGAGCTTTTATTTCGAGAGCGCGACACACCGCAAGGCGCTGTCCTATCTCGGCTATGGGATGGCGCAAGGCGAAGGCTTTATCGTCATCACCGGCGAGGTCGGCTCCGGCAAGAGCACATTGGTCGCGCATCTGATGCAGAAAATCGATCCTGCCCGTCTAACCGTGGGCCAGGTCGTCACCAGTAATCTGGACGGCGAAGAATTGGTCCATGTGGCAGCGAACAGTTTCGGTCTCGACATCGAAGGCCATGACAAGGCGGCAGCATTGAGCGCCATCGGCGTTCCTGCATGCAGAGGCCCGTGAAGGCCGCCGGTGTTTGTTGGTGGTGGACGAATCGCAGAACCTGTCGATCGAGGCGCTGGAAGAATTACGCATGCTGTCCAATTTCCAATTGGGCGCGCATCCGCTGCTGCAATTGCTGTTGCTCGGCCAACCGGAATTCAGGAAAGTTCTGGCGGATCATTCCGACCTGGAACAATTGCGCCAGCGCGTGATCGCGTCCCATCATTTGGAAGCGATGGAACCCGGCGAGATTGAACCCTATATCAAACACCGGCTTGAATGTGTCGGGTGGGATGGCAATCCTGAATTTGATGACGGCGTGTTTGCTGAAATTCATGCCGCGACCGGCGGTATTCCGCGCCGGGTCAACCAAGTGGTCACGCGGTTGCTGCTGCTTGGCGCGGTTGAACAGCGGACGCAGATTGATTGCTCGATGCTCAGCTCCGTGCTCAGCGAGATGAAGAGCGACAATGCCTTCCGGGAAACGTCTCCGCAGGCGGCGGCGAAGGTTCACACCGGACCGGTGAAACACGCTGCCTATGCGCCAGTTTCGATTGATACGCCTGAGCTAAGCCAAGGAGATGCTCCGGCAGCCAGCATGGCCCAATTCGCTGAAATGCTGGCGGAACGCGATGTCCAGATTGCTGAATTGCAGCAGGCTGTGGTCGAATTGTCGGCCGCCAGCGGGCAAAGCAATCCGGGCGAGAGCGAGGATCAAGTCAAAGCCCAGATCGAAGCCCTTCAGGCACGTATGGAGGAACAGGAACGCACTGTGCGCCATGTTCTGACTATGCTGATTGAATGGATCGAAAGCGGTGAAAAGCCGCGCGAAGCAGCCTGAGGAAATTGCCCTGATGGCTGACCTCCCGATCACTGGGGATACCCCGATCATCAACGGCCTTTCGGTCGATGTTGAGGACTGGTTTCAGGTTGGCGCGTTCGAAAATGTCATCGACCGGGGTGATTGGGACGGCTTGTCGTTGCGGGTGGAGGACAATGTCCTGCGCATCCTCGATCTGTTTGCTGAGGCGGAGGTCAAAGCGACCTTCTTCACGCTGGGCTGGGTCGCCCAGCGGCATGGCCCGCTGATGCGCCGGATCGTCGATGCCGGTCATGAACTGGCCAGCCACGGTTATGACCATGCGCGGGTGTTTACCTTCACGCGCAAGGAATTTGGCGCGGATATACGCAAGGCTCGTGAAATTCTTGAGGACGTCGGCGGCGTTCCGATTACCGGATATCGCGCACCCAGTTTCTCGATCGATCAGCGCACCCCCTGGGCCTATATGGAGCTGGCCGAACAGGGCTATGCCTATTCATCCAGCGTCGCCCCGGTGACGCATGACCATTACGGCTGGCGCGCCGCGCCGCGTTTTGCCTTCAAACCATTGCCGTGGTCCGATCTGGTGGAAATTCCGGTTACCACAGCGATATTGGGCGGGAAGCGTGTGGCAGCTGGCGGCGGCGGGTTTTTCCGCGTTTTGCCCTATGCGTTTTCGCGTTGGGCGATCCGGCAGGTCAACCGCGTGGAGGAACGCCCGGCGGTGTTTTACTTCCACCCATGGGAAGTCGATCCGGATCAGCCCCGCGTGCCGAATGCATCGGTCAAATCAAGGCTGCGGCACTATACAAATCTGCATAAAATGGCGCCAAAACTGCGTGAATTGATCCAGGAATTCAGCTGGGGCCGGATGGATTTGCTGGCGCATCGCCAAGCCGTGAGTGCGCCCGGTCTGGTGCTGGACGATACTTCTGAAAATAGCGCTTAAAATAGCGCTCAAAGTACCGGCGAGATGGCGGCATGAATGCGCCGTTTCCCTTATCAGCACAGGTCGTCGCAATCGCCGATCTGCGCGACCCGGGCGAGGCCGCGCGCATCGAAAGCTTTGTCGAGCGCATGGGCGGAACGCCGTTTCATCGGCCAGCTTGGCTGCGCGCGGTTGAACGCGGAACCGGCCAAATCGCCACTGGATTGGTGGCTGAAAAGGGCGGTCAGATAATTGGCTGGCTCCCGTTGACCGAGGTACACTCCCCATTTTTCGGACGGGCATTGGTGTCGAGCGGCTTTGCCGTTGGCGGCGGTGTTTTGGCTCACGGTGAGCGCACAGCTTTGATGCTTTGCCGCCATGCCGAGGAATTGGCTGCGCGCCGGTCTTGCCAGACCATTGAACTGCGTGGCGGGGCCTTGCCGGATGATTGGGATATCACCACGACCAGCCATTGCGGTTTCGTGGCTGATTTGGCGGCAGATAAAGAAACGCAATTGCTGGCGATTCCGCGCAAACAGCGCGCGGAAATACGCAAGGGTTTGAAGCTGGAACTGACCGCGGAAACTGGCCGGACGGAGGTAAACCGCGCCGTTCATTATGCAATCTACGCCGAAAGTGTCCGCAATTTGGGCACGCCGGTATTCCCGCGCGCCTTGTTCGATGCGGTGCTGGATGCCTTCGGGGCTGATGCTGACATTCTCACCGTTCGCCATGAAGGTGTGGCGGTTGCCAGCGTGTTGTCGCTTTATCATGGCGGCGCGGTCATGCCGTACTGGGGCGGCGGGACGTTTGCTGCGCGGCATTTGCGCGCCAATGAAGTCATGTATTTCCAGCTGATGCTCCATGCGCAGCGGCGGGGCGCAACGCGGTTCGACTTTGGACGATCCAAGACAGGCAGCGGGCCTTATAATTACAAGAAGAACTGGGGCTTTGAACCGCAACCCTTAGCCTACGCCAGCTGGGCTGCGCCGGGTGCGCAAAAGCGCAACATCGATCCCAATAGCGAAGCCTATTCCGCCAAGATCGACTTGTGGAAGCGCTTGCCGCTGCCCATCGCCAACCGATTGGGACCGCTGATCGCCAAAGGGCTCGCTTGATGGGCGAGATCCTGTTCCTTGCGCACCGCATTCCGTTCCTGCCGGATCGCGGGGATAAAATCCGCTCGCATCATTTGCTGAAGGCGCTGGCGCGGCTTGCGCCCGTCCATGTCGGCTGTTTTGCCGATACAGATGGTGATCTGGTGCACGAGGCCTTGCTGGCGGAGATAACTGCCAGTCATTGCCTCATCCGCCGCAGCAAGAGCATGGCAGGCGCCGGTATCGAGGCATTGGCGACTGGCAAGCCGGTCAGCCTGACTGCCTTCGACCACGCCGGCTTGCACGATTGGGTTCGAGCCACACTGGCCGCGCATCAAATCGACACGATTTTCGTTTTTTCCGGGCAAATGGGGCAATATGTGCCGGATGATTTCATTGGCCGGTTGGTGGTGGATTTGTGCGATGTCGATTCCGCAAAGTTCGAGGCTTATGGCCAGTCCGGAAGATTTCCGCGTAAATGGATCGACGCGCGCGAGGGCGTCTATTTGGCGGCTGAGGAACACCGCTTGGCCCGGCTGGCCGACTGGACTTTGCTGGTCAGCAAAGCCGAGGCAGCGCTGCTGCGTTCCCGTATCGCGCCGGAGCTGGCAGATCATGTCATCGCTGTCGGTAATGGAATCGACGCGGAATATTTCGATCCTAAGGCCGCGGTTCCGCATCCCGAGCTGGTGGCCGCACCGGGGCCGAATTTCGTGTTCACCGGCCAAATGGATTACGCGCCTAACGTTGTCGCTGCCCTGCGGGTGATTGACCGCATACTGCCGCAAATCCGCCAAATTCATCCCGGCGCGCAGTTCCATGTTGTGGGGCGCGCGCCGTTGCCGCGACTGACGGCGCAGGATGGGCAGGGCGGTGTCCGCGTTTGGGGCGAGGTGCCTGATGTGCGCCCCTTTCTGGCCGCCGCAGATGTGGTTATCGCTCCGCTGGAGATTGCGCGCGGGATACAAAACAAGGTGCTGGAAGCCATGGCGATGGCGCGCCCGGTACTTCTCACCCCGCAGGCAGCAACCGGGATCGATGCTGAGGATGGCACCCATTTTGCCGTCGCAGCAAGTGATGAGGCACTGATCACCCGCGCACTTGCGCTGTTCGGTGATAGCCCGGCGGCAATGCAGATGGCCGATGCGGCCCGGCAATATGTGATCGATCACCAGAGCTGGCCCGCCATGCTGGCACATCTCGGCGCGATCATCGGCAAAACCGGTCCGGAGCGCCGCCGCGATGTCGCATGAGGCATCATTCAAAAGCTGGCGCATAGCCGGACTGCTCGGCCGCATTCCGGAAAATTGGCGCATACCGTTGGTGCGGGCCGCCTTGGTCTGGGCAGGTCTAATTGGTCTGACGGCGCGCGACTGGGCGACGATGTTTGATAAATGGTGGAACATTTCGACCTATAATCATGTGCTGTTCGTGCCCTTTATCATCGGATGGCTGGTGTGGGTGCGGCGCGGTGAATTGGCGCGTCTGACGCCTGCCGCATGGTGGCCGGGGATTGTGGGAATTGCCGGGGCGCTGTTTCTCTGGCTGCTCGGCACTATCGCCGGGGTCAATTCAGCCAGCCAGCTTGGCGCGGCCGCAATGTTGCAGGCCAGCATTCTGATGCTGCTTGGTCCGCGAATTGCCATCGCCTTGCTGTTCCCATTGTTCTTTATGCTGTTTCTGGTGCCCTTCGGCGATGAACTGGTGCCTGCACTTCAGATGATTACTGCAAAACTGGTGATCGAATTGACCCATTGGAGCGGGATTCCTGCTGTGATCGACGGAGTATTCATCGATACGCCTGCGGGCTTGTTCGAAGTTGCCGAGGCCTGTTCCGGCGTCAAATTCCTTGTCGCGATGATCGCGCTCGGGGCGCTGGTGGCGCATACTTGTTTCGTCAGCTGGAAACGGCGCATACTATTCCTGGCGGCAGCGATCATTCTGCCCATTTTGGCCAATGGGGTGCGGGCCTGGGGCACGATCTACATCGCCCAAAGTCAGGGTATCGAATTCGCTGCCGGGTTCGATCACATCTTTTACGGTTGGATATTCTTCGCGCTGGTAGTGCTGGTCTTGTTTGCCGTAGCGTGGCGCTGGTTCGACCGGTCGCCTGACGATCTCGGCCCTGATATTGCAGCAATCGAAAGCTCGCCCATGTTGGCGGCATTGTCCAATCTGTCCATGCCCGGCAATCGGGCAGTTGGTGTGATTTTGGGTCTGGCCCTGATGTTTTCGCTGTGGGCTGCACTTGCATCCCGGGTGGAGGCACGGCTGCCTGACCAGATTGATTTACCTGCCGTTGCCGGTTGGAACTTGGTCGATTACACACCCGCCGCCGCATGGGAACCGCGCGCGAGCGGGGCCACGCACCGGTTGCTTGGCAGATATCGCAATAGCGGCGGGCAAGAGGTTGATGTCTTTCTGGCGGTCTATTCCGCGCAGGGCGATGGCCGTGAAGCCAGTGCATCGGGGGAGGGTGCATTGACGCCGGATACACCTTGGCGTTGGCTGGAACCGGGTACCGCGCGCGGCGGCGCGCGAGCCGATTATCTGCTCGCCAATGGCCGGGTCAAACGTCTGGCCGAGACATCTTACCGCACAGGCAGTCTGATAACTGGCAGCAACGCCCGGTTAAAGCTGGCGACAATGCAAAACCAGCTATTGCTGCGTCCGCAGCCGACCATTCTGGCAATTTTGTCTGCCGAAGAATCTGGCACACAAAACGCCGCGCAATCCATCGCGGCCTTCCGCACGTCCATCAATGACGAAGGCGCATGGTTGGACCGGATTGCCGGTGTTCAATAGCGCTGCCATTCGTTAGGGCCGATCCATGTGCGGAATTGCCGGTATCTTTCATTTTGAAACGCCCAAGCCGGTTGATCCCAAACGGGTTGAGCGGATGTGCGATGCGCTGGTCCACCGCGGACCGGATGGTTCCGGCGTTTGGACCGCGCCGGGTGTCGGCCTTGGCCATCGCCGCCTGTCGATTATCGATCTGGCAGGTTCCCCGCAGCCAATGCATTCCGCTGACGAACGCGCAGTCATTGTGTTCAATGGCGAGATCTACAATTTCGGCGAATTGCGGCGCGAGTTGGCCGGAATGGGCGCGCAATTCAAGACCGAGGGCGATACCGAAGTCATCCTGGCAGCATGGCAGAAATGGGGAGTGAAATGCCTCGACCGCCTGCACGGTATGTTCGCATTCGCACTGTATGATCAGGGGACGCGGCAGCTGTTTCTGGCGCGGGACAGGCTGGGCGTAAAGCCCCTGTTTACTGCGCGATTAAGTGACGGCAGCATCGCCTTCGCGTCTGAATTGAAGGGGCTTCTGGCGCATCCATTGCTCCGGCGGGAAGCTGATCCCTTGGCGGTGGAGGACTATCTCACATGGGGGTATGTGCCTGATCACCGCTCGTTCCTGAAGGGTGTCGGCAAACTGCCCGCCGGACATTACCAAGTGCTGAAACATGGCGCGCCGCCGCCTGCGCCGGTGCAATGGTGGGATGTCAGCTTTGCCGATCGCAACAAGGGATCAACCGCGGATCTGTCTGCTGAATTGCTGCATCATTTGCGCGCTGGTGTCACCTCGCGGATGATTTCCGATGTGCCGCTGGGGGCGTTCCTGTCGGGCGGAGTCGACAGTTCCAGCGTCGTTGCGTTGATGGCGGAGGCGAGCCGGGAGCCTGTGCGAACCTGCTCCATCGGCTTTGACGTCGCGGCGCTCGACGAGACGGGACATGCTGATCAGGTCGCGAAAATGTTCGGCACTGACCACCGCAGCCGAATGGTCGATCCCGATGATTTCAGCGCGATTGACCGGATCGCCGGGATTTTTGATGAACCCTTCGCGGATGCCTCTGCCTTGCCCACTCTGCGTGTGTGCGAATTGGCGCGGGAAAATGTTACCGTGGCACTGTCGGGTGACGGAGCGGACGAGGCCTTTGCCGGGTACCGGCGGCAAATATTCCATGCCCGCGAAGAACAGGCGAGGGCGGTGCTGCCATCGTTCTTGCGCAAGCCGGTTTTTGGCGGTCTCGGCAAAGTCTGGCCGAAAGCGGATTGGGCACCGCGGCCCTTGCGCGCCAAATCAACGTTGCTGTCGCTCTCTGCAAGCGGCGAGGAAGGCTATGCGCGCGGTCTATCGGTAATCCCGCCCGAGTTACGCCAAGAGCTTTATTCAGATGCCTTTCTCAGAACACGTGGCGATTACCGCGGTGAAGATCCGTTGATCGACATGATGCGGCGGGCGCCGGCACGGTCTGGCCTGGACCGCGCGCAATATGCCGATCTGAAGTTTTGGCTGCCGGGCGATATATTGACCAAGGTCGATCGCACCAGCATGGCCGTGGGTTTGGAAGCGCGCGAGCCGCTACTCGATCACCGTTTGATCGAATTCGCTGCAGGGTTGCCGCACCGCGAACGTATTCGTGGGCGGCAGGGTAAATGGCTGCTCAAACACACGATGGAACGATATTTGCCGGACAATATTTTGTACCGGCAGAAGCAGGGGTTCGTGACTCCGCTGGCGCAATGGCTGCGTGGTCCGCTGGCGGGACAGGCCCGTGCAATCGGATCGAGTGCGGCCCTTGCAAGGACCGGATGGTTTGATTCTAAACGCCTTTCAACCCTGGCCGAAGAACATATTTCCGGCAGGAGCGATCATTCCCGTTTGTTGTGGCAATTATTGATCCTCGACCACGCGGTGGAAAATCTTGGTTTATCTGCTTGACCACCCCGTTGAAGAATATCTGATCAGCTGGTGATGGCCTGAAGCGAGACACACTTATAATTAACCACGCAATTATTTGATTGCCAAGCCAGTATTTACTGGCCTAGATTCGTCTAACTCTAAAAAAAGATTAATTAAAACAGGGTTAGGGTGGTCGCAATGTATCGGTTAGGCACCGCGCTTCAGAGGAATTCTGATGACAATGGATAGCAGTGCAAGTTCCGTAATGGGGTTTGGAAGTGGCGAGGAAGAGCTACTTACTGAAAGTGCCGTGCATTCGGCCATTCCCGAACAATTACTCGCATTAAACGAACTAGATGTTTTATACGATGATGAGTTTCAAGTATTGTGGAGCTATATGCGGCCTACAGGTAGGCCCAGTTTCACTCCGACAATGCTCGCAGATTTCCAGAATTGGCAACGTTTGATTTCCGAAGGGTTCGGACCTGGCAAAGTACCGCTGCGTTACTTGGTTTTAGGTAGCCGCGCCCCTGGCGTTTTCTGCTTTGGCGGTGACTTGAAATTATTCCACCAGTTGATCCATGAACGCGACCGGGACGGATTGGTCTATTATGGCCATCGTTGTTGTGAAATTCTGCATCGTAATATCCAAACATTAGACATCCCCATGCTGACCATCGGACTGGTCGAAGGTTCTGCGCTGGGCGGCGGGTTTGAGGCTTTGCTGTCGTTCGATTACATTGTTGCAGAGCGGGGCGCGACTTTTGGTCTTCCTGAAATAATGTTCGGCCTGTTCCCGGAGATGGGTGCGCATGCCTTGCTATCACGCAAGCTCGGCAGTGCGATGGCTGACCGGCTAATTGGTTCGAATAAGACATATAGCGCCGAAGAAATGTATGATCTGGGCATCGTTCACCACCTCGCCGAAAATGGCCAAGACTTGAACGCCTGCCGGGAATTTATCAAAAAATCGGATCGCCGCCATGCGGGGCTGGTCAATTCTCGCAAGGCCACCAAGACTGTGTGGAATCTGGAACTGGACGAGCTAAACCGGATCACCGAATTATGGGCCGATGCGGCGATGCAATTGCGGGATCAGGATTTGAAGGTGATGACCAGGTTGGCGGCGGCACAGCAAAAACTTGCTGACGCCGCCTGACTCTGGGGCCTGATTTGAGGCCGATTCCTGGGCTATGTTGTGGTGCGGACTGGACGCGTTAACGGGCGTCCACCATCACCAATTCTGCATCTTCGAGGGCCTCAACAGTAATCTCGGCCTCGCCAGTTATGGCAATTCCGTCTCGCGGTTGGGCTTCGACGCCGTTGACTCGTATTTTACCGATTGGTGCAACCAGATATTGATGCCGCGCGGGATCGGCGACGTAGGTCGCGCTTTGTCCGGCCGATAGGGTGGCAGCCAGCACCCTTGCATCAGCGCGGATCGCCAGCGCCCCGTCGGCCTTAGCGTTGCCGCTGGCCAGGATTTCCCATTGCCCGGCGCGATCACCGCGCGGAAACTCGCGCTGACCCCACGATGGGTCACCTCCCATCTGGTCGGGATTGATCCAAATCTGAAACAGCGTCGTCGCCTCGTTTTCGACATTATACTCGGCATGGGTGATCCCGCTGCCCGCGCTCATCACCTGCACATCGCCGGCTCCTGTTCGGCCCATATTGCCGAGCGAATCCTTATGCGTAATCGCGCCGCTGCGCACGAAAGTGACGATTTCCATATTGCTGTGCGGATGGGGCGGGAAGCCGCTTTGGGCTGCAATCGTATCATCATTCCACACGCGAATCTGGCCCCAGTCCATTCGGCCGGGATCATGATATTGCGCAAAGCTGAAGTGGTGACGGGCATCGAGCCAGCCGTGGTTTGCCGCCCCGAGAGAGGCGAATGGGCGAACGTCGATCATAGTATATTCCTGCATCGGCGGGGTGTTGCCGCCGGTATGGCTATCAATTTGGGAACGTGCTGCCGGGTTTCAACCCTCTGTGCCGTGGCCCAGCGCCATGTACTCGGCACTTTGCATTTCCATCAGCCGGCTTGCTGTACGTTCAAATTCAAAACTGCCGTCACCGGCTTCATACAGTGCCTCCGGTTCCGCCGCAGCGGAGGCGAACAACTTGACCCGATATTCATAAAGCGCGTCGATCAGCGTCACGAACCGTGCCGCCTCGTTGCGGTCGTCCGGGCCCATGATCGGAATCCCGACGAGCACCACTGTATGGTAAGTCCTTGCGATAGCGAGGTAATCACTGGCCCCGCGCGCTTCTCGGCATAGTCGCTTAAAACTGAACACTGCCACACCCTTGAGCGAGCGCGGAACATGCAGCATACGGCCGCCGCCCAAATCCAGCTCAGCAGAAGGAACGTTTTCACCGTCGTCGGGATTGTAATCGGTCAACCGGAAGAAGGCCTCCCGAACTTGCGCGGTCGCCTGATCGCCGATTGGCGTATGCCAGCTGTCGATTCCGCCCAACCGCGCAAGCCGGTAGTCAGTCGGGCCGTTGAGCGGGAGGACGTCGAGCCGGTCCTCGATCAGCGCGATAAAGGGCAGGAAATGTTCGCGGTTCAGGCCATCCTTGTAGAGGTCATGCGGCGGCCGGTTCGAAGTTGTGACAATTGTCACCCCGTGATCCACGATCAAGGCACGAAACAATCTGCTCATGATCATGGCATTTGCGCTGTTGTTCACCACCATTTCGTCAAATGCGAGACAGCGCAGTCCATCGGCAATTTTTGCGGCAACGGGGATTATCGGATCGCCGCTTTCGTTCTTGCGCTCCTGATGCAACAGCGCATGAACCTCGAGCATAAAAGCGTGAAAATGGACCCGCCGTTTTTCCTCAATTGCCAGTGCTTCGTGAAACAAATCCATCAACATCGACTTGCCGCGGCCGACACCGCCCCACAGATAAATACCGCGCGGCGGGGGCTGTTTGTTGAACAATTTTGCCAGCACACCTTGCGCTGATTTTTCAACCAATTGTTCGCGCAAGGCGGCCAATTTTCGCGCCGCATCTCGTTGTTCTGGATCAGGCCGCAACTCGCCCGCAGCGACCAATTCGTCATAGCGGGAGATGGTAACGCTCATGCTGGGGGCGACATTTTCCGGGGCGCCTTGCGGACAATTCCGGAGAAGGATGCGACTGTGTCATCTTCCTGCACAACCATGCCGCGCAAAAACATCATTCGGCCGGTTTCGCGAACCAGTTCAACCACTGCATCCAGGGGCCGGTTAACTTTTCCTGCGCCGACAAATTGTGTGGAGAGTTCCAGCGTGACCGCCATGCCCGCATCTCCGCTACCCAGCGTGCGCATGGCAGCGAATAGAGAAATATCGATCAAAGATAGCGTTACCGCGCCGTGGATCATTTCCTGCAGATTGGTGTGTTTGCGTCCGGGGATCATCCGCAGGCGGCACCTTTTGCCGCCTTGATCATCCTCGATACGGGTCCACATTCGGCCCATCACAACGCCGTTGAACCGCGATTGGTCGATCAGGTCCCAAGTGAACCAGCCGGGCATTTCGGGGTCTTCGCGATAAACGAAAAATCCTGAATCGCCGCCTAGCTCAGTATCGGACACAGATCACCAATTCGCTTTCCTGCGCCGGTCAAATGTGCCGTTCAACCATCAGTTTTTTGGTTTCGGCAATTGCCTTGGCCGGGCTCAGCCCCTTGGGGCATACATTGGAGCAATTCATGATCGTGTGGCAGCGATATAGCTTGAATGGGTCTTCCAGATCATCGAGCCGTTCACCGGTCATTTCATCGCGGCTATCCGCGAGCCAGCGGTAGGCCTGCAGCAAGATCGCAGGGCCAAGGAACTTGTCCGAATTCCACCAATAGGATGGGCACGCGGTTGAGCAGCAAGCGCACAGGATGCATTCATACAGTCCGTCCAGCTTCTCGCGCTGTTCCGGTGTCTGCAGACGTTCCTTGCCCGAAGGCGTGGTGCTGACGGTCTGCAACCAAGGCCGGATTGAGGCATATTGCGCGTAGAAATGGGTAAAATCAGGGACCAGATCCTTGATCACTTCCATATGCGGCAGCGGAGTGATCCGGATTTCGCCCTTCAGATCGCCCATCGCGGTGGTGCAAGCGAGGCAGTTCTTGCCGTTCAAATTCATCGAGCAGGACCCGCAAATACCTTCGCGGCAGCTGCGGCGGAATGTCAGCGACGGGTCGATCTCGTTCTTGATTTTGATCAGCGCGTCCAGAACCATTGGCCCGCAATCATCGAGGTCGATCTCGAAATTGTCATAGCGCGGGTTCTCGCCGCTATCTGGATCGAAGCGGTATATCTTGAATTTCTGTACGTTTTTCGCGCCGTTCGCGGGATGCGCACGTCCCTTGCCATTGATCTTGGAGTTCTTAGGAAGGGTGAAAGTGGCCATTTGGTATGCTTTCTGTACTGCGTGCCCAGACGTCTTAGGATGCCTATCTAGCGTCAATTGAGCCGAGGGCAAGGGTGGGCTTTCGGGCGTATATCCAAGGAATTGATTCAGGCGTAAGGAATTTGACGAGGGTCAGCCGCGAAACTGTTAATTTATGTCCGCATTAATGGGCCCGGTTACAGGACCCCAATTATAGGACAAAGCATGGCAGATACAGCCCAATTACCCAAAACTGCAGCGATTTTCGGAGCTTCCGGTGGGATCGGTGCGGCGATTTGCACTGCGTTGGCGGAGCGCGGTGTTGGCACGATTTATGCCGGTTCGCGGGGCGGGGCGGCACCAGCTGGAAACATCGTCCAATCATTCACATTCGATCTGACCGATGAAACCTCCATCGCTGCGGCGGCGGAGATGATGTCAGCGACACCGCCCGACTTTGTATTGGTAACCAGCGGTGTGTTGACCCTGTCCGATGGCACCGGGCCGGAACGTACTTATCGAAAATTGGACGCAACCGCGATGCAGGAAATGCTGCTGCTCAACACCATTGGCCCGGCGATCATTGCCAAGCACATGCTACCGCTGCTGCCGAGGGATCGGCGCGCGGTTTTCGCGGCGCTATCAGCTCGGGTCGGATCGATCGCGGACAACCGAATGGGCGGATGGCATTCCTACCGCGCGTCCAAGGCCGCGCTGAATATGCTGCTAAAAAACTTCGCCATCGAACTGGGACGCACACATAAGCATGCAGTGGTCGCGGGCCTGCACCCCGGCACGGTGGACACACAGCTGTCCCGGCCGTTTCAAGGTAATGTGCCAGAGGGAAAATTGTTCACCCCGCAGCACTCGGCGCAAAGCCTGTTGGCTGTGCTGGACGGGCTGGGCCCGCAGGACAGCGGCGGCGTGTTCGACTGGGCCGGGAAGCGGGTGCCTGAGTGAACTAACGCGTCGAGCATATCTGGCCTGTCCGCCTTGGTGCAATTGAAAATAAATGCGGACTTTCCGCTAACGACATCAATTGCGGACGTTTCGCAATACGCCGAGTGGACTCGCCCCCCAATCCATCATAGCCTCCCAATTTATCTGCCTACACAGGAGGAGGGATGGCGATGGATCTACCCGAAGTTACAATTGCGAAGCCCCAGGATAGAGCGCAGCTGGTCAAGACTGCGGTGCTTGCCTTTGTTACAGATCCAATGGCGCGCTGGATCAGCGACCGCGCGGCATCCTTTCTCGAGGCAACCGGAGACTTCTTCGACGCCTTTGGTGGAAGCGCATTTGAACATGGTACTGCCTGGACGGCTAACGATGGACAGGCGGTCGCAATGTGGCTGCCGCCGGGCACAGAACCGGACGGCGAACGCATGGTAGGCATCCTTCAAGAGTTTGCACCTGCGGCGTTAGTGGAAGAAATGATGGTGGTGCTGGGCCAGATGGAGCACTTCCACCCGCATGAAGAGCATTGGTATTTACCGATCATAGGATGTGACCCGCTGTATCTGGGGCAAGGCTTGGGCGGAATGCTGATGAAAACGGCACTCGAGCGGGTCGATGAAGATGGGCTTCCAGCCTATCTGGAAAGCTCCAATTCCCGCAATGTCAGTCTCTACGAACGTCATGGATTTGAGGTGATCGGCGAAATTCAGCACGGTAGCTCCCCCACTATGCTGCCAATGTATCGTGCCGCAAGGCGGTGAGCCTCCAGATCGGTCAAGAACAGTAAATTGTCCGATTGTGCGTCCGCGCGGAACACGGATGCGTAAAGTTCACACCAAGCGCTACAGCAGGCTTGCATGGTCGCGTCGCCAGCGGCAATTAGGCTGGATGCGAATTGCTTTTTACGAACCGGAAATTGCTGGCAATGTCGGCGCCATATTGCGTCTGGGCGCATGCATGGGCGCGGCGGTTGATCTCATAGAACCAATGGGGTTCGAATGGGATGATCGAAGAGTACGCCGGACCGCGATGGATTACATCGATCACGTCGACATTGTACGTCATGCCGGGTTCGACGCGTTCAAAACTACCATTGGATCGCGAAGGCTGGTGCTGTTCACCACAAAAAGCAGTCAATCTGCCTATGGTTTCAGCTTCATGGCCGACGATGTCCTGCTATTCGGAAAGGAAAGTGCCGGTGTGCCCGCTGCTGTAGCCAGCGCCTGCCATGCTCGCGTGCGCATTCCCATGCGGCCGCAGGTACGCTCCATGAATCTGGCGATATCAGCGTCGCTCGCTCTTGGTGAAGCATTGCGCCAAACCGATACTTTGCCGAGTTGCTAGCGGACGGACAATTAGTCTGCTCTGGACACTCTAGCTGATCGCTTGGAGGCCTCCCTTGGCGGGATTGTGCGGATTATCGCCGCGTACTCAGCCACCAGCACAAATATCCAGAACTCAATGCCGGCCCACTGGCCGGTGGCAGCACCGTTAATCAGATCAATAACAAGTAAGAAAACAGCCAACAGCCGGAAGAACATGAAGCTGGCGGTTGGGGTATCAGCCCGCCGGGCGGCGGAAACCATCATGACAACGCTGAGGCCGCCCCACAAGAACGAGCCGAATAGCGTTTGAGCACGGTAGAAGCCGTCCAGCGCCGCGATGAACCAAAACAGGCGCGAGACGGCGAACTGGCTCTGACGCGTGACCTGGCAGAACTTTATAATCGGCGGAACGAACAGCGTTTTGCCGATCCAATGATCAACCTTTGTAAATGACATCCTTGTATCATAGGGACAGGAACCGATGGCCGCCACATCCAAGTGGCCTTTTAACAAATACGAGATGGGAATACCCTTGTCCAAGATCGTCAATGGCGCCAGCTTGAAACCCCGTTCCGGGGCGCCGCCCAAGCAGATCGTACTGCTGCTTCACGGCTACGGCTCCAGCGGCGCCGATATGATTTCATTGGCCCCGCATTGGCAAGAAGCACTGCCCGATGCGTTGTTTATCGCACCGCATGCGCCGCAGCGGTGCGGAATGATGGCAGCGGGTTACCAGTGGTGGGGCTTGTCGGGATTTGCACCATCGGCGCTGGCGGCGGGCGCAGCATCAGCGGCCCCGGCGATCGACGCGTTTATTGACCGCAAGCTCACCCAGTATGGTTTGACCGAGGCGGACCTGGCACTGGTCGGCTTCAGCCAAGGGACCATGATGGCGCTTCATGTCGGACTGCGCCGACCGCGAGCGGTGGCTTCCATCGTAGGTTATTCTGGTATGCTAACTGCGACGACCGAGATTGCGCATAAAGACTTTGCCAAGCCTCCGGTGCTGCTGGTGCATGGCACCGCCGACCCGGTGGTCCCGATAGCGGCGTTGCATTTGGCTGAGAGCGAATTGAACCACCTTGGGGTCCAGGTCACCACTCACGTATCCCACGGCGTGGCCCACAGCGTCGATCCCGTTGGTCTGCGGCTGGGCCGGGACTTTATCGCCGGATCATTTAAACATTCGTCTTAGCTGCTTTGCGATAGAACCTTTGGCGCTTCAAAGCCGACATTCTTTCAGTATCAGAGCTCATGACCGCTAACGGCCCACAAGCGGCCATTCTGCGAACGACCCATTTGCAGACGTTCAGAAAATTACAAAACGGATCGAGCAAATTCGCTATACCAATTTTAGCCAGCGCTGACGAAGTTGGCTAATCCGTCAATATCTGCGGCGCGACTGCAAATGGCTTGATGCCGAAGCTCGGATAAACTTCACTCGGGAAGTAAACCGTTCCATTTGATACGACCATCTGGATCCTCTTGATTTCCTTCAGATCGACTGTCGGGTCGCCAGCAACAAGGAAGAAATCCGCATATTTGCCTTTTTCGATAGAGCCTAGTTCCTGATCCTGATCAAGGTATTCGGCCATGTCGTATGTGGCGCGCTTTAACACCTCTGCCGGTGTCATCCCAAGCTTTTCGAACAGTTCGAGTTCACGGTGATAGGCAAAACTGCCGCCAAGGTCCGTGCCCGGCACTAGCAGGATGCCTTTTTCATGCATCCGGCTGAGCGTGTCGATGATAGCCTCAAATCCCGCAATATAGGCGTCTCGCTGTGCCTGGGTATCGGTGCCGAACAAAGCCTGCTTCACCCCCCGCTGGGTGTTGATCGGGAGATTATCAAAAATGTCGACCGAGCTTGCGGGGATTTGCCCGTCTATGGCCGTTAACCCCAGCTCGTGGATGGCGATCGTGGGGTCATGAGCGACGTTTTTTTCGACCATTTTGTTTAGTGTCGACTGAACCAACTGACTATCCAGGTCGAGTGATGGGAACCGCTGCATGGCGGTGAAGCGGAACAACGTGCGCGTATCCTCTCCCTCGTTCAGGACCCAGCCGAGCATCAGCTGATTGACATGGGTAATCTCGTCGAACCCAGCGTCGATCATCGCATCCGCGGTCGAGAAGGCGGGCACATGGCCGGCAACGCGCATGCCGAGTTTATGCGCTTCGCCAACGACAGCATCTGCCCAGTCAGGGTTCATGGAATTATACAACTTCACCTGCGGATAGCCGCGCGCGGCATACCACCGCACGAGATCGATGGCCTCTTCCTCGTTGGCCGCAATTTCGCCCGTTGCAGCGGAGAATTCGGATTTGCCTTCGATAAATCCTGACCGGCTTATTCGCGGTCCCGCAATCACGCCATCGTCAATCCGTTTGATCAAACCGTCGAGAACAGCGTTTTCATTACCCATGTCGCGGACGGAAGTTATGCCCGCCACGATATTCATCAATGCGTTGTCCTGGCCGATATGGCCATGCATCTCATACATGCCAGGAACGAGTGTACCACCTGCACCATCGATCACAGTCTCGCCGTCGGTCAAAGGGCTGTCGACATGTTCGATACTGGCAATGCGCTCGCCATTTATCACGACGTCCTTGACCTCTGTTAGGGCGAGAGTTTTCGGATCGAATATACGTACATTGCGAATGCGGACCGGGCCGTCGTAATTACGGGCAGTCTGCGCCTGGATTTCGACAAACCGCTGAGTGGAGTAACGCTCAGCCTCAGCGCGAAGAGCTTCGTCAGCGGCTTCATAGCCTGCGCGGATCATAGCAAAGCGCGGCGAGGCGACCGAGAATAGCTTTAGATCTTCATCAAGGGTTACGTAATTTGGATTGGTCGACAGGCCCGTAATTTCATAAGTGGTGACCTTTACTTGGCCGTCTACGCCGTCATATGTCGCCGTTTCGCGTGCCTTAATCCGCGCAGTTCCGCCGGGCAGCACGGCCATCTCTTTGTCTTCATCCTCAAGCATTGCCTTGGCGAGCAAGGCGGTGCCCCATCCGCTGCCATTTTGATCGATATAGAACGAACACGATTCCGCTGACCCCGGACCGGTTGAGTCCTGCCAGCTCGCCTTCCCTCCGCTGCAGGCATAGCTCTCGTTTACCGAATTGCCGAAGGTGGTCCGACCGGTGATTGTCACGTTGGTCGGAATACCCTTCGTGTCAATTTGGATGCTTTCCGCAATCGTGGGACCTCTGCCATTTTGCTTATAGTCGAAGACAATATTTGACGTGTCGCCTTTGGTCTCAACCTCCAACGCACCCACGTCATCACCGCCGAAAAGGACGCGATACTCGTAAGTTTGGGCTGATGCCGACGTCGAAAGAAGCGCGGCAACGGACATGATAACAAACTTCATGGAGGCCCCTCAGACTGCTTGGCCCACCATCGGTTGAGCCACCATTTTTCTAACAGGCCGGATGCTAAGTCGCCCTTCAATAGAAAGCGAGCATGAAATGGCATTGCAGGCGATGTAGCCGTGCCTAACGAATATTGTCAGGTCTCGCTCGCAGTCAACATTCACCGAGTTTGCCGATAAAAACTGAACATCCGCTTTCCACCCAATTGCTGGCGCTCGAACATTGAACGGATTTTCCTAAAAGCAGGGCAGTCTGCTAACCATCCGGTTCCCTCAGGAGAACAACCATTGATAGCCCGCAAGGCTGAATCGGACCGGTGTATGGTAAATTGAGAATGGTGGCAGAGAGAGAATTGAACCCCCAACGCGCGGCTTTAAATTTGTCATCGCAATACCATATTCACAAGATGCATAAGACAGTCACAGTCTGGTTTGATGGAGGTTGCCCTCTTTGCATCAAAGAGATCGCGCTAATGCGGCGTCTCGATCGAAACAGCGCAATCGAATTTGTTGATGTTGCCGTTGATGCCCCGGTCGATTGCCCGATTGATCGGTCCGACCTGCTGGCCCGCTTTCATGCGAAAGAAGACGAAAAAATCCTATCGGGAGCTGCGGCCTTTGCAGCGATGTGGCGCGCCATTCCTATCTTGCGGCCAATTGGACTGATTGCGCGCATACCAGCCGCCCTATGGCTGCTCGAGCGCATTTACAGGATATTCCTGCGCCACCGCCCTAAGCTGCAACGGTTGCTGGCACCTTAGAACGGGTTTCTGGCAGAAGTTAATGGTAGCGGAGGAGGGGCTTGTCTATTTTGCCAGCTAAAACTCCGAACGTCTGGAACTGGGCGGAAAGCGGATACGGAGTAGTTTGGGTCAGAAATCGTATTCCTGTTTGACCGTTGGGGTGTTGTCCGTAAGGTTCGGGCAGATGGATTTTGCGAAAACACTCTCCGCCCCGCCGCCGCTCGCCGAATTGTTGGCACGCGGCGCAATTGCTTTGATGCTGGATTTCGACGGTACATTGGTGCCGATCGCGAGCGGGCCTGATGCGATCATTGTCGATCCCGGTCTGCCGTCCTCACTTGAGGAATTGTCCCGTCAGTTAAGTGGGAGGCTGGCCTTGGTTAGCGGCCGGTCACTGGAAGATCTGGCCAAACACATTGGTAATCCGGCGATTTTCACGGCTGGTTCTCACGGCGCAGCGTGTTGTTCGCCCGATGGCGCGATCCTCGGCCAGCCGCCTATGGCGATCCCGGTGGCGGCAACACAGGCGTTGGCCGAATTTGCCCACGATGAAGGCTTACATTTTGAACCCAAGACGCACGGAGCCGCACTTCATTTTCGGTCGCGACCTGAACTTGCCAAGCAAGCGTTAGATTTTGCTGAAGGCGTGGCGGCCCAGCACGACCTGCAAATCAAACAAGGCAAGTCCGTGGTTGAGTTGGTCCAGCCCGGCGGGGGCAAAGATGGGGCAGTCTGTGTCTTAATGGCTCACCCGAAATTTGCCGGGTCAATGCCGGTATTCATTGGCGATGATGTTACCGATGAGGATGGATTTATCGCGGCTTCCAACCTTGGCGGGTTTGGCATCGCGGTTGGCGAACGCCCGTCTAATAACGCCAATTATCACCTTCAAACTGTGCAGGATGTTCATGAATGGCTGAAGCTTTGACTGCCGCTGAAATGGCCCAGGCGAGTATTGATCATCAATCGACGCTGGAATTATGGCCAATCGGGAATTGCCAGATCAGCGGGCTGATTGATCGGTATGGCGCGCTGGTTTGGGGCTGCGTACCCCGGGTGGATGGAGATCCGGTCTTCTGCGCCCTGCTGAACGGAGACAGCCGCGAATCCGGTGTTTGGCGGTTCGAGCTGGAAGGTCAGGTTGCAGCAAGCCAGGAATATGAACGTAACACCGCCACGCTAGTGACCAGGCTCGAGGCTGCCGATGGCTCAGTCGCTGAGATCAGGGATTTTTGCCCCCGGTTTGAACGTTCCGGTAGAATGTATCGTCCGGTAGCCTTCGCGCGGATAGTGCGGCCCGTTGCTGGCACTCCGCGGATCAGGATCGTGCTGCGGCCGATGAGCAATTACGGCACAAATGTTACTGAAACTACCAACGGTACCAACCACATTCGCTACATAGTCGGCAATCAGGCCATGCGGTTGAGCACCGATGCATCGATTGGCTATGTCCTTGAAGCCCGATTTTATCGTCTGGAGGAAGACCAGCATTTCTTCCTCGGTCCTGACGAGCCATTCGTTGGTAATCTCCGCTCGGAATTGCGGCGCATGGATCAGCTTACGTCCAAGTACTGGAAGCTGTGGGTCCGCGGGCTGCATATTCCACTGGAATGGCAGGACGAGGTGATCCGATGCGCGATTGCGCTCAAGCTGTGCCAACACGAGGAAACGGGCGCGATTGTGGCTGCGTTGACCACATCCATACCGGAAGCGGCGCATAGCGAACGTAACTGGGATTACCGCTACTGCTGGATCCGCGATTCCTATTACACGGTGCAGGCGCTTAACCGGATTGGCGCGTTGGATGTGCTGGAGAAATACCTTGGCTATCTGCGCAATATCGTCGACAGCGCGCGGGGAGGACAGATCCAGCCGCTATATTCCGTGATGGGCGAAAGCGAGCTGGATGAAACCACTGCCGCCCATTTGCCCGGTTATCGCGGCATGGGGCCCGTCCGGCGCGGGAATGCTGCTTATAAGCAGGTCCAGTATGATTGTTACGGCCAGATTGTTCTGCCGACCGCGCAAGCATTCTTTGACCGGCGTTTGCTAAGGATGGCCGACGACCAAGACTTTGCCGCTTTGGAAGAAGTTGGCGAGAGCGCGTGGTCGATGCACGATCAGCCCGACGCCGGCCTGTGGGAATTTCGTACGCGGCAAGAGGTCCACACCTATTCCGCAGTCATGTGCTGGGCCGCTTGTGATCGCCTTGCCAATGTTGCGGGCGCAATTGGCAAGGATGACCGCCGGGAATTCTGGACGGAGCGCGCCGAGGTAATCCGGGCCACAATTGAACGTGAGGCATGGGTCGAAAATGGCGAAGAAGGTGGCCATTATGGCGCGTCTTTCCAAAGCGATTATCTCGACGCCAGCCTGCTGCAGATGGTTGAATTGCGGTTTCTGGCACCAGACAACCCCCGGTTCCAATCAACCTTCGCTGCAATTGAGAAAACCCTGCGGCGGGGCGAGCATATGTTGCGCTATGCCGCCGAGGATGATTTTGGCGCGCCGGAAACTGCGTTCAATGTCTGCACTTTCTGGCTGATCGAGGCGCTGCATCTGGTGGGCCGTGACGATGAAGCGCGGACCCTGTTCACCGCGATGCTCAGCCACCGGACGCAATCGGGTCTGCTGTCGGAGGATCTCGACTACGAGAACGGCGAGTTGTGGGGCAATTTTCCGCAGACTTATTCACTGGTGGGCGTGATCAACTGTGCCGGTTTGCTGTCTAAACCCTGGAGCACCGTAAGATGAGCCGCCTTGTTGTGATTTCGAACCGCGTCGCCGTGCCGAAAGCGCGGGGTGTGGCCGGAGCACAAGGAGGCTTGGCTGGGGCGCTGAATTCCGCTCTCAAGAAAAATGGCGGTATTTGGTTTGGTTGGTCCGGCAGCGAGGTAGATGAGTTTACCGGCAATATCGCCATCCAGCGGGCCGACGGTGTGACCACCGCAACCATCGACTTGGCAGCGCAAGATGTGGAGGAATATTACAATGGATATGCCAATTCAACGCTCTGGCCCTTATTCCATTACCGTATCGACCTGACCGAATACGAGCGCGAATTTGGCCGGGGTTATGAACGGGTTAATGAACGCTTTGCAGAAAGCGTGGCACCACTGATCGAACCCGACGATATGGTCTGGGTGCATGATTATCACCTGCTTCCACTGGGCGAGCGGCTCAGATCACGCGGTCTTAATAACCGGATCGGATTCTTTCTCCATATCCCATGGCCGCCGACCCGGTTGTTCGTATCCCTGCCTTATCACGAGCGGCTAGTGCGAACGATGCTGGAATATGATTTGATCGGCTTCCAGACCCGCGAATGGCTCGAGAGTTTTCTGCATTATTGCCATAAAGAATTGGGCGCCGAGGTCGACGAAAGCGACGGCCGTATCACTCTGGACGGGCATACAACACACGCCCGGGCCTATCCGATCGGGATCGATTACGATCACTTGATCGAGCAATCCAAAACGGGTGAAGCGCGGCAAGCGGCGCAGCGGCTGCTGGCCAGCACCCGCCACCGTACAGCGATGCTGGGTGTGGACCGATTGGACTATTCCAAGGGCCTGCCTGAGCGAATTGACGGGATATCGCGCTTTTTCGACCAGAATCCTGAGCATGTGCGCGATCTGGTCTATATCCAGATCGCGCCGCCGAGCCGAGAAGATGTCGCGTCCTATCAGAAGATCAGGGCTGAACTGGAACAGAAAACCGGCCAGATAAATGGCGCTCGGTCGGAAGTCGACTTGGTCCCGATCCGCTACGTTAACAAGGGGCACTCATTGGCGGAATTATGCGGTTTCTACCGCGCTGCGAAGATTGGCCTGGTTACCCCTTTGCGTGACGGGATGAATTTGGTGGCAAAGGAATACATCGCTGCGCAGGACCCGGATGATCCCGGTGTGCTGATCCTGTCGCGCTTTGCCGGGGCAGCGATGCAAATGCCGGAAGCCGTGCTGGTGAACCCGCACAGTCCCGATGAATTGAGCCACGCCATCAAGCAAGCGCTGGATATGCCGCGTAAAGAACGCAAGCGGCGTTGGGACGCATTGATCAAGACGGTGCGTGACGAGAATGTGCAGCAATGGACGGAGAACTTTACCGGCGATCTGGCGGCGTTGCCTATCCGAACGCGCACGTCACAGAACTGACCTTCGCCGCGGCAGTTCATCCTCGGCGCCGGTTACCCAGCCGCTGGCATGGCCGGCAAATCTTGGCAAATTTCGACATTGGGGTAACTGCGCAGGGATCTTGCGAAAATGGTGGTTGTGCCGGCGGCGGACGAATGGCAAGCGATTGGCCATGTCTATTTCAGCCGATGCAAAGCCCCGAGTCCTGAACCTGTCAGGCGTGCATAATTTTCGCGACTACGGCGGATACATCGGTGATGGCGGCGGCAGAGTGAAGCGCGGGTTACTGTTTCGATCGGGCCAGCATTGTGATGCCCATGACGCTGATTTGCAGGAAATTGCCGCGCTCTCCCTCCAACATGTAATCGATATGCGCGGCAATAGCGAACGGGCGAAATATCCCTGCCGCAGGTCGGAAGGTTTCGATGGCGAAGTCCTGTTCTATGACGGCGAAACTGCCGCGCTCGCGCCGCATGTCGAAGCAGCCAGGGACGCGTTGGATGAAGCTGCAGCACATGCGAAAATGGAAGCGCTTTATTCCAAACTGCCATTTCGTGAGCCATTGATCGCGGTCATGCGGCAATATTTCGCGGCCTTGGCCGAAGGCAAGGGGGCCAGTCTGGTTCATTGTCTTGCGGGCAAGGACCGGACCGGGATGGCCGTTGCGTTGCTGCATCACAGTTTGGGCGTCCATCCTGACGACGCAATGGAGGATTTTCTGCTCACCAACACCGCAGGTGATCTGGACGCAAGGGTGGCGGCCGGTGCGGGAGCAATTCGTGACAAGTGGGGCCCGATTGCGGATTCGACCATTCGTATCCTGATGGGCGTTGATGCGCGTTATCTTGTGGCGATGCGTAAAGCTGTGGAGAGTGAGCATGGCTCTCTCGACGCATTCCTAGACAATGTGCTGGGGGTGGATGGAGCGCGGCGTGATGCCTTGCGCTTGCACCTGATCGAAGCGTAACCAGATAGGCAGACAGGCTGACACAAGCACTCCCGCCCTGCGGTTTTTGGAATTGGACGAAATAATGGCAACTCATCACACCCGTATGCTGATCATCGGATCCGGTCCCGCAGGATTGTCGGCGGCGATTTACGGTGCGCGCGCAGCGCTGGAACCAATTGTGGTGCAGGGTCTGCAGCCGGGCGGACAGTTGACCATTACTACCGATGTAGAGAATTATCCCGGTTTTGCCGATGTCGTTCAGGGCCCTTGGCTGATGGAACAGATGCAGAAGCAGGCTGAACACGTCGGCACGCGGATGATGTGGGACACCATCGTCGAAGTCGATCTGGCGGGCGGCCCGCCATACAAGGCTATCGGCGACAGCGGCGATATCTACATCGGCGAAACTGTGGTGATTTCGACGGGCGCGCAGGCCAAATGGCTGGGCGTACCGGGAGAACAGGAATTGGGCGGCAAGGGCGTGTCTGCCTGCGCAACCTGCGACGGGTTTTTCTATCGCGGGAAAAAAGTCGCGGTGATCGGCGGCGGCAACACTGCGGTCGAAGAAGCGCTATATTTGACCAACCATTCCGACGATGTGACCCTGATCCACCGGCGCGATGAATTGCGTTCGGAAAAGATCCTGCAGGAACGACTGTTCGCTAACGAGAAAATCACTCCAATGTGGAATAAGGCCGTGACACGGTTCCTTGGCGATCCGTTAGATGGCGGTCTCAAGGCGGTGGAATTGCAAGATACTGTAACTGGCGAAATCAGTCAGTTGGAGGTTGACGGTGCCTTCGTTGCGATTGGCCACGCCCCTGCAACCGAGTTGTTCAAAGGCAAGCTGCCGATGGATGACGGCGGCTATCTGACCGTTGAACCGGGCACGCCGAAAACCGAATTGCCCGGCGTTTTCGCCTGCGGTGACGTTATGGATCACGTCTACCGCCAGGCAGTAACCGCGGCTGGAACAGGCTGTATGGCTGCTCTGGATGCGGAGAAGTATCTCGCAAGGACGGCGTTTGCGAAGAAGGATCAGCGCGAAGCTGCTGAATAAGGGCTTAGTGAAACACCCCGATCGCAGCGTGGAATATCAGTGCCATCAGCACAAAGCTCGATAGGGCAAACAACACGAAACGCACCAACACTCTGTTCGCGGTGACTTGTACCAGTGAATGGATCACGCGCAGACCCGCATAGATCCACGCCAGCAGCGCGTTCATCCCGTCACCCTGACCGATCAGGGCAAGCAAAATGGCCACGGCATAGAACAGGGTCGGCGCTTCGTGCAGATGGTTGTAATTATCCGCCTTCCAGCTGACTTTCTCTGGTAATTTTGCGCGCAGGCCAGCGCCGGTCGTGCCCGTCAGGTTCGCAGTATCAATGTCCTGCGATTTGTTCATCGCAGGAATACGGGTGGCGTACATCCATACCCACATTATCATTGTCCAGATCATCAGGGCGACGACCGGTTGAAAAATCTGTGTTTCTATTGATACGGGCATTGAAATGGGCTCCCTCAGCCTAGAATTGCCGGATCGGCGAACAGGGTCGCGATCACCACGCGGATCGCCAGAATCGTCAGCGCAATTGATGATAACGTAAACAGCATGAAGCGCACTGGTAACTTGTTGACTGTGGATTGCCAGATCGAATGGATGATCCGCAGACCGACGTAGATCCAGGCAAGCAGGACATCCGTCGGGCTTGCGCCTACCAGCGCCAAAATGATGACAGCCGGATAAAAGACCGTCGGTTGTTCCATCTAATGCGTGTAATTATGCGACTTCCAATTGGCCCGGTCGGGGATCACACCTTCCAGCGCGCTTCCGCGCGCACCGGGCGCTGCCTTCAATTTGCCCGGCTCGACCTTTTTGACAGCAGCGAAGCGCGCGGCGCCAACCCAATAGACCATAATCATTGACCAAAGCACCAGAACTGCTGCCGGTGCGAGCATTTGCGCTTGCATAGGACTTTCCCCGAATTTTACCCGAAAGTGCGCTGCGCTCAATTTAATGTCAAACGCAACTTAGTCTGATGATTGGATAACTCTGGCAAAGGATGCTGGGTCTACATTGCCGCCGGTCAGCATGATCACTGAACTGGCATCAAGCGCTACTTTCCCGGCCAAACACGCTGCCAGGGCCGCTGCACCGCCCGGTTCCAACACCAATTTAAGTTTGGCGAAGGCAAAGCGCTGAGCTTGCCGAACTTCAAATTCGGAAACCGATAGGCCCGGCTCAACCCGCCCGTGCAGTACTGCGAAGTTCACCGGTGCTGTCACCGGGGTTTGCAGGGCATCACAGGCAGTTGGCGGCGGGTTTGGCCCCACGGACTGAATTTCCCCCGCCGCGAGGCTGCGCGCGACATCGTCCCACCCTTCCGGTTCAACCGTGATAATCTTGCTGTCCGGGCAGGCGAGGGCGAGGCCAGCGGACAATCCGCCGCCGCCGCAACAGGCGACGATGGTGCTGGGTTGGCGGCCTAGCTGTGCCGTAATTTTGATCCCTGCGCTGCCTTGCCCCTCGATCACCCAGGGATCGGCATAGGCGTGGGCAAAGATCGCGCCCCGCTCGTCGCACAGCCGGTTGGCGATGGCATCACGGTCTTCGCCGGGGCGGTCGTACAGGACGATTTCGGCGCCCAAAGCCGCAGTTCCGTCCAGTTTGATCTGGGGCGCATCGCGCGGCATCACGATGGTCGCCGCCATGCCCAGCCTGCGCGCTGCCCATGCCACGCCTTGCGCATGATTGCCGCTGGACACCGCCACCACGCCGCGGCCGCGGTCAGCCTGCGACAGATCACTCAGCCGGTGCCATGCGCCGCGAATCTTGAACGCCCCGATGGGTTGCAGGTTTTCCGTTTTGACCCAACAGGAAATTTCGCCAATTTCCACTGGTAGCAGCGGTGTTGGCGGCAGGATTGCGGCAATTTTCTCGGCTGCGCGGTAAACTCCGGCATTTGTTGGCGCGCGGGGGCTTTCTCGAAACATTGTTACCGACTACTGCGTTGCTAACAAAACACCAATCCTTCGGAGTGCATATGTCTACTATTCTAATTATCGGCGCAGGCGGCGTCAGTTCGGTCGCAGTCCACAAAATGGGCATGAACGCTAAGATATTCTCCGACATCCACCTCGCCAGCCGCACCAAAAGCAAGTGTGACAGCATTGCCGCCAGCGTGAAGCAGCGCACTGGGCAAGACGTGACGACTTACGAGATTGATGCGGAAGAAGTTCCGGCGATGGTCAATCTGATCCGTAAAGTGCAGCCCAGCCTGGTCGTCAATCTGGCGCTGCCCTATCAGGATTTGCCGATCATGGACGCCTGTCTGGAAGCGGGCGTCAGCTATCTCGACACCGCCAATTACGAGCCCAAGGACGAGGCGAAGTTCGAATATCACTGGCAATGGGCCTATCACGACCGGTTCAAGGAAGCGGGCCTGATGGCGCTGCTGGGGTCGGGCTTTGATCCGGGCGTAACCAGCGTTTTCACCATGTGGCTGAAGAAACATAAGCTGAAAACCATCCGCCAGCTCGATATTCTCGATTGCAATGGCGGCGATCATGGTCAGGCCTTCGCGACCAATTTCAATCCCGAGATCAACATTCGCGAAGTGACCGCCCCTGCGCGCCACTGGGAAAAGGGCGCGTGGGTGGAAACCCCTGCGCTGTCGGTAAAGCAGGCCTTCGATTTCGATCAGGTCGGGCAAAAGAACATGTATTTGATGTATCACGAGGAGCTGGAGAGCCTGTCCAAATTCGTGCCAGAACTGGAACGGGCGCGGTTCTGGATGACCTTTGGCGATGAATACATCAAGCATCTGAGCGTGCTGCAGGCAGTCGGCATGACCGGGATCGAACCGATCCGCTATCAAGGCAAGGATATCATCCCGCTGCAATTCCTCGCCGCCGTGCTGCCCAAGCCGGAAACATTGGGCGAAACGACCAAGGGCAAGGCCAACATCGGCGTTATCGCCACGGGCGAAGCGCTGGACGGATCAGGCGAGAAGACGTTCTACATCAACAACATTTGTGACCATGAAGACGCCTATGAGGAAACCGGCAATCAGGCGGTGTCCTATACAACCGGCGTGCCCGCCATGATCGGCAGCGCGATGATGGTCACCGGCAAGTGGAGCGGGAAGGGCGTGTTCAACATGGAGCAGATGGACCCCGATCCGTTCATGGAAATGCTCAATGCGCATGGACTGCCGTGGAATGTGGTGCAGATGGACGGGCCGGTTTCCTTCTAATGGAAACCAGAGCAGGTGATCCGGGGGCATTTGCCCAGTTTGATCTCAATCGGGTTGATAGTCCGTCCTTCGTTGTGGATGCGGCGAAGTTGCGGGACAATTTGCGTATTCTGGCCGATGTTCGGGATCGGTCGGGGATCAAGATGTTGTCGGCATTGAAGGCGTTTTCGATGTGGTCGACCGCGCCGACGATTGGCAATTACCTCGACGGTGTGTGCACCTCCGGCCTGTGGGAGGCGCGGCTGGCGAGCGAGTTTTATGATGGCGAAATCAGTACCTATTGCGCGGCCTATAAACCGGACGAGCTGGAGGAAATCTGCCGTCTGTCCGACCATGTGATCTTCAATTCACCAGACCAAATGGCGCGGGCATCGCAGATTTTGGAGCAGGCGCGGGCGCTGGGTGGCGGGTTTGATCTCGGCCTGCGGATCAACCCGATGCATCCCACTGGCGAAGTGCCGAAGTATGATCCATGCGCGCCCTATTCACGGCTGGGCTTCCCGGTTGATCAATTGGATGACGAGCATGTTGAACCTCTCGACGGATTGCATTTTCACGCATTGTGCGAGCAGGATTTTGAGCCGCTAAAGGCCACCTGGGAGGCGATGAAGGAGCATATCGAACCGTGGTTCGGTCATTTCAAATGGATCAATCTGGGCGGCGGGCATCACATCACCCGCGATGATTACCAGCGTGAAGAATTGATCGAATTCCTGATCGAGATTCAGGACGAAACCGGCGCGGAAATTTACCTCGAGCCGGGTGAGGCGGTGGCGCTGGATGCGGGTATTCTGGTCGGGACCATTCTCGACAGCCATTGGAACGGAATGCCGCTGGCGATCACCGATATCTCCGCGACTTGCCATATGCCCGACGTGATTGAGGCACCTTATCGGCCAGCGATGCTGCATGAAGATGCGGATGGGGAGGGCGATCCCGTCCGTTTAGGCGGCCCTTCCTGCCTTGCTGGTGATGTGATTGGCGATTACCGGCTGCCGGTGCCGTGCGAGCCCGGACAGCGGATCGCTTTCCTCGATCAAGCCCATTATTCGATGGTCAAAACCAACACATTTAATGGGGTGCAATTGCCGTCGATCTATTTGTGGGACAGCGAAATCGATCAGCTCGATCTGGTCAAGAGCTTCGGCTATGAAGACTTTCGCGGACGCCTGTCATGATCCTTATGCATCACTGATCACCGGCTGGCACACTATTTTTCAGTTGAAATTCATATTCCGCAGCGTATATCGCGCCTTCTGCTGCCCCAAGGGGACTTCCAAACCGCAAGGCAGCCTTGTTTGAATAACCTATTGGGGGTCCCTTGAATTGCACCATTATCCTGACGCTGCTGCAGTAGTCCGAGCCTTGGCGCCGGACGAGCCGGTTATCCTTAACCGACCGCACGCCGCTGCGCGCGCCGCTCGTTTCTTCGTCGAGAAGTTTCGCGGCAAGTCGCTATACGCGGTTAAAGCCAATCCTTCGCCTGATTTGCTGCAAATCCTGTGGGACAATGGCATCACCCATTACGACGTTGCGTCGATCGGTGAAGTGCGAATGGCGCGGGCCACGCTGCCTGATGCAACCTTGTGCTTCATGCATCCGGTGAAGACCGAACGCGCGATCCGCGAAGCCTATCATCAACACGGTGTCCGCACCTTCAGCCTCGATACGATCGAAGAGCTCGATAAGATTGTCGCGGCGTGCAGTGACGATGATGGCAACCCAGCGACTGATTTGTGGCTGTGTGTTCGGTTGCGGGTTTCTTCTGAATATGCGGAATTGTCGCTCGCATCTAAATTCGGGGTCGATTTGGCGGATGCGGCTGAATTGCTGCAAGTGACTCGGCAACATTGTGATGCACTGGGTGTATGTTTCCACGTTGGCAGTCAGGCAATGACTCCATTTGCATATGTTCAGGCGCTGGAACGCGTGCGTGCGGCGATTGTCCAAGCTGCGGTTACTGTCGATATCATTGATGTCGGGGGCGGGTTCCCAAGCATCTATCCCGGCATGGAACCGCCGCCATTGGAGGATTACTTCGATGTGATCTTCCGCGCGTCGGAATCGCTGCCGATTTCTTATTCTTCCGAATTGTGGTGCGAGCCGGGCAGGGCCCTGTGCGCGGAATACAGTTCGATGATCGTGCGGGTGGAAAAACGCCGCGGGGATGAATTGTACATCAATGACGGTTCCTATGGCGCGTTGTTCGATGCAGCGCATGTTGACTGGCGTTTCCCGGTCGCAGCCCTGGAAGATGATTTGATCGAGCCGGTAGAGGAATTCTCCTTCTACGGACCAACCTGTGACGATGCCGATTTCATGAAGGGACCCTTCATGCTTCCGGCAGATATTCAGGCCGGTGACTTTATCGAAATCGGTATTCTGGGTGCCTATGGCACCGCGATGAAAACCGGCTTCAATGGCTTTGGCGATG
>Ga0209491_10001054_pt1 | contig 54671 bp, 53 predicted proteins | sample BON02_FD_187213 | JGI IMG/M metagenome (GOLD analysis project Ga0209491, IMG submission 187213) | Freshwater microbial communities from Lake Bonney liftoff mats and glacier meltwater in Antarctica - BON-02 (SPAdes) (version 2) | ecosystem: Environmental > Aquatic > Freshwater > Ice > Glacier...
CTTCTAAGCGGACGGTCACTGGTTCGAATCCAGTCAGACGCGCTTCGCTTCCTTCATCGAAACAGCCCGGGGGGTGCAACCCGGATGGTGGCACGGCCCACAATCCAGTCAGGCGCGCTTCGCGTACTTCATCCAACCGGTCCGGAGAACGATACCGGATGGACGGTGGAGTCAATCCAGTCAGACAAACAAGTGGCTGGAGCATCCTGCTCCAGCCCGTTGAGGAGGCATCCTGCCTCCTCCCATCCTGTCACACTGTGCCAATATCTTACTCCTCCTTGTGCCAATTTGTCGCAATCTAACGATTCCTCCTTTCCGTAAGTCGAACCTCAACTCATATACAGAAAGTTCTGTAGAACAAAATCACCCAATCGGCACAGCACCTGCAGGTTGAAACTCAGTAACCTCTCAAACACTCATGTCAAAAATTCTAGGAATCGACCTCGGCACCACCAACTCCTGTATGGCCATCATGGAAGGGGGAGAACCCGCCGTGCTCGAAAACTCCGAGGGTGCCCGCACCACTCCATCTGTAGTCGCTTTTGCAAAAAACGGCGAACGCCTCGTCGGTCAAGCCGCGAAACGCCAAGCGGTAACCAATCCGAAAAACACCATCTTCTCCGCAAAGCGTCTCATTGGTCGCAAGTTCACCGAACTCACTGATGCCGACAAGCGCATGCCTTATAAAATCGTCGCAGCATCCAATGGTGACGCCCACATCGAAGTTGAAGTCGCCGGTGAATCGAAAACCTATTCGCCGCAAGAAATCGCAGGCATGGTTCTCGGTAAACTGAAAGCCGATGCCGAAGCAAAAATCGGAGAAAAGATCACCCAAGCGGTCATTACCGTTCCTGCTTACTTCAACGACTCCCAGCGCAACGCCACCAAGGCGGCTGGTGAAATCGCCGGCCTAGAAGTCCTCCGCATCATCAACGAACCTACCGCAGCGGCACTCGCATACGGGCTAGACAAGAAATCCGACGAAAAAATCGCAGTCTACGACCTCGGCGGTGGCACCTTCGACATTTCAGTCCTCGAAATTGGAGACGGAGTATTCGAAGTCCTAGCGACTGACGGCGACACCCAACTCGGTGGCGACGACTGGGACAACACCCTCATCGAGTATATCGTCGCGGAATTCAAAAAGGATCAGGGCGTCGACCTTTCCGGCCAGCCCGATGCCCTCCAACGCATCAAGGAAGAAGCGGAAAAAGCTAAAATCGCCCTCTCATCCAGCCAGTCCTACGACATCAATCTTCCCTTCATCACCGCAGATCAGAACGGACCGAAACACATCCAGCTCACCCTCTCCCGATCCAAGCTGGAACAGCTCACTGACAAGCTTTTCGCTCGCACTAAAAAGCCAGTCATCGACTGCCTCAAAGAAGCCGGAGTTTCCGCTTCGGAAATCGACGAGCTCGTCCTCGTCGGCGGCATGACCCGTATGCCCAAAGTCGTCGAGATCGCCAGGGAACTCGCAGGCCAGACACCTCACCAAGGCGTCAACCCTGACGAAGTCGTCGCCATCGGCGCATCGATCCAAGGCGGCGTGCTTCGCGGTGATGTAAAGGACGTGCTCCTTCTTGACGTCACTCCACTCTCCCTCTCCATCGAAACGGAAGGATCCCGCGCCACCCCGATGATCGAGCGCAACACAACCATCCCGGCCAAGAAATCCCAGACTTTCTCAACCGCTTCCGACAACCAACCCGCCGTCGACATCCGGATCTCCCAAGGAGAGCGCCCGATGTTCGCCGACAACAAATTGCTCGGAAACTTCAAACTCGATGGCATCTCCCCTGCCCGCCGTGGCGAGCCACAGATCGAAGTTACCTTCGATATCGACGCGAACGGAATCCTCCACGTTTCAGCTAAAGATAAACAGTCCGGCAAGGAACAGAAGATCTCCATCCAAGGCTCATCAGGGCTTTCCAAGGAAGAGATCGAGAAGGCCAAGGGCGACGCCGAGGCCCACGCCGAGGAAGACCGCAAACGAGTCGAAAAGGTCGATACGGTCAACAAGGCCGAAAACCTCGCCTTCTCCGTCGAGAAACAACTCGAAGAACTCGGTGACAACGCACCAGCCGAACTCAAAACCTCTCTCGAAGGAAAGGTCAAAGCAGTCCGCGACGCAATCACCAGCGATGACGTCACGAAAATCCAATCCACTTCCAAGGAACTCGAAGACTCCCTCCAACAACTCGCCGAGGCCGCACAGGCAGCAGGTGCAGCAATGGGTGGGGAACAACCCGATGTCGAACCAGCCGACGAATCCGGCGAATCCTCAGAGCCGAAAAAGGCCAAGGGCAAGGTCGTCGATGCGGAAGTCGTAGATTAACCAGATGTAGTCATGACTTTCAGTCGCCACTTATCCGTGGCGACGGATTGTATCCCCCATGCCAAACCAGAGCCCTGAAATCATCACAAAAAAATGACCCTTACCACCAAACAACCACGCCTCGCCGCGCTTCAACCGCTCTCCCTGGAGTTGGCTGCCAGCCTTGCGGCAGCGTGGGAGGTGCGGATAGTCTTTGAGTCGAACTCGATCGAGGGCATCTCCCTCACCCTCCGCGACACGGAACTCGTCCCATCCAATGGCCTTACCGTTTCCGGACAGCAACTTAAAGATCACCTCGAAGCCCTAGAGCAACCCCCACTCTTCCACTGATCACTCGGCACTTTCCACTTTCTACCCTTTCCACTCCCGATCCTATCGGGCGTGGCCTCTAAGACAAACAACCAAACCAAACCAGAAAACATATATGGCTAGCATCAAACCACTCGGACAACGTGTCCTCGTAAAACGCCTCGAAGCCGACGCGATTAGCGCAGGCGGAATCGTCCTTCCAGACACCGCAAAAGAGAAACCACAGGAAGCCGAAGTTCTCAGCCTCGGCACTGGCAGCAAAGACGACAACGGCAAGGACATTGAGTTCTCCGTAAAAGTCGGCGACAAAGTCCTTATCTCTAAATACGGCGGCACCGAAGTCAAACTCGACGGTGAGGAAGTCCTCATCATTGCCGAGTCCGATATCCTCGGAATCGTAGCCTAACGGCGAAGGGACATTTGATATTGGGGATTAGAGATTCGGAATAACCCGCATCGCCCCGACCAAATGACCTTCACCTAATTATCCAATCACCAATAACCAATCACTATTACCCATTATGGCCAAACAACTAAAATTCGACGAAGCAGCACGCCAGGCACTCCTGCGCGGTGTTGAAAAACTGGCACGTGCCGTCAAAGCGACCCTCGGGCCGTCGGGACGTAACGTGATCCTCGACAAGAAATTCGGCTCCCCGACAATCACCAAAGACGGTGTCTCGGTCGCCAAGGAAATCGAACTTGCGTGCCCTTACGAAAACATGGGCGCTCAGCTCATCCGTGAGGTTTCCTCTAGGACCTCCGACATCGCAGGTGACGGAACCACCACCGCAACCGTGCTTGCCGAAGCCATCTACAAAGAAGGCCTTCGCAACGTCACCGCAGGTGCCAATCCGATCTCGCTTCAGCGCGGTATCATGAAGGCCACCGAGGCCATCGTCGCTCAACTTAAAGTGATCTCCAAGGCCGTCTCCGACACCAAGGAAATCGCACAGGTCGCAACCGTCTCCGCCAACTGGGACCAGGAAATCGGCGGCATCATCGCCGATGCAATGGACAAAGTTGGCAAGGACGGCACCATCACGGTTGAAGAAGCCAAAGGCATCGAAACCACCCTCGACGTTGTCGAAGGTATGCAGTTCGACAAAGGCTACCTCAGCCCTTACTTCGTCACCGATCCGGAGTCGATGGAAGCCAGCTTCGAAGACGCGCTCATCCTCATCCACGAGAAGAAGATCAGCTCGCTTAAAGACATGCTTCCTCTCCTCGAGAAAGTTGCCAAATCCGGCAAACCTCTCGTAATCATCGCTGAAGACGTTGAAGGTGAAGCACTTGCGACCCTCGTGGTCAACAAGCTCCGCGGCATCCTCAACATCGCAGCGGTGAAAGCTCCTGGCTTCGGCGACCGCCGTAAAGCCATGCTCGAAGACATCGCCATCCTCACCGGTGGCCGCGTGATCACCGAAGACCTCGGCATCAAGCTCGAGTCCGTCGAAATCAGCGACCTCGGTGAAGCGAAACGCCTCACCATCAGCAAGGACTCCACCGTCATCGTTGAAGGCGGCGGCACGTCCGAAGCCATCACCGGCCGCGTCAACCAAATCCGCAAGCAGATCGAAGACACGACCAGCGACTATGACAGCGAAAAACTCCAAGAACGCCTCGCGAAACTCGCAGGTGGTGTTGCAGTCATCAACGTCGGTGCAGCTACCGAAACCGAGATGAAAGAGAAAAAGGCCCGCGTCGAAGACGCCCTTCATGCCACCCGCGCAGCGGTGGAAGAAGGTATCGTCCCAGGCGGTGGCACAGCTCTCATCCGCGCTCAAGCATCTCTCGGTGACCTCGGTCTCGTCGGTGACGAACTCACCGGTGCAGGCATCGTTGCCCGTGCCGTTGAAGCTCCACTTCGCCAACTCGTCGCAAACGCGGGCCGCGAAGGTGCCCTCATTGTCGAGCGGGTTAAGAACGGCAAAGGCGGCGAAGGCTACAACGTAGCGACCGACAAATTCGAAGACCTCATCGCATCCGGTGTTGTCGATCCGACCAAGGTCACTCGCTCCGCGCTTCAGAACGCAGCTTCCATCGCTGGCCTCCTGCTCACCACCGAAGCTCTCATCACCGACATTCCTGAAAAGGAAGAAGCGGGTGGCGGCGGCCACGGCCATGACCACGGCGGCATGGGCGGCATGATGTAACCGGAGTCGCGTTCTCCAGAACGCGACCCATCTCTTAAAAGCCGGGCAGGTTCTCCTGCCTGGCTTTTTTTGCAAAAATTTCCAACCTTCGGAGTTGGACGCCAGTCTTCCACCGTCCATCATATCCCTATGGAAATCTTCGACCGGGCGCGCAAAATCGCCCTCATCAACTCCGCCGGCTCAATCCTTTCTTGGGATCAGGAAACCTACCTCCCCTCCGGCTCCACTGAATATCGCGCAGAACAAATCTCCTACCTCGCTTCTCACGCCCACGAACTCTCTATCTCTTCGGATTTCTTCAACTTGCTCTCAGAATCCGAATCGAAAGACGACGGATCCGACTCCATCCGCTCCGCTAACTTGCGTGAACTCCGCCGCGAATCCGACCGGTCCGTCAAAATCCCTACCGATCTTGTCGCTCGCGAATCTACCGCTCAATCCGCTGGCCACCACGCATGGATCGCTGCACGAAAATCATCCGATTTCTCAGTCTTCGCCCCACACCTTGCAGACCTACTTGCGTTCGCTCAAAAGAAAGCCGATCTCTGGGGCTTCAAGAAGGAACCATACGACGCACTTCTCGAAGGTTTTGAACGTGGCACCTCAACCCAGACTATCGCCTCGCTCTTCGAAATCCTCCGCGAGAAACTCGCCCCACTTTCCGCGCAGGCAATAGAGAATACTAAGCAGCTCAATCCCGAACTCCCACCCGGTCCATACCCGATTACCGCTCAGCAGAGTTTTAACGCCCTCATCGCCGCCGAAATCGGATTCGACTTCCACGCCGGCCGCATCGACACCACCACCCATCCCTTCTGCACATCCCTCGGCCCACGCGACATCCGCCTTACCACACGCTACGATGAGTCCGATTTTACGTCGTCCCTCTTCGGAGTCATGCACGAAGCCGGACACGGCATGTACGAACAAGGCCTCCCAGAAAGCGACTTCGGCCTTCCCTCTGGTTCCGCAGTATCACTCGGAATACACGAATCTCAGTCACGCCTTTGGGAAAACCAAGTCGGACGTTCCCCCGACTTCTGGGAAAAATTCTACCCCATCGCCCAAGAACACTTCTCACAACTCAAAGGCTATCCAATCGAAAAGTTCCTCCAATTTATACACCGCGCCGAATTTTCACCAATCCGCGTCGAAGCCGACGAAGCCACCTACGACCTCCATATTATCCTCCGCTTCCAGATCGAACGCCTATTGCTCAACAAAGAAATCTCCGTCGCGGACGTCCCCTCAATCTGGAACGAACTCTTCGAAAAGTCCTTCGGCTTCATCCCCAAAGACGACGCCCACGGCTGCCTTCAAGATATCCATTGGTCGATGGGCGGCATAGGTTATTTCCCCACCTACACCCTCGGTAACATCAATGCCGCCCAACTCTTCAAAGCCGCCACCTCGGTCCCGGAAATCGCAAAAGCCACCGCCGCCGCGGACTACAGCTCCCTCCTAACCTGGCTCCGCAAAAACATCCACGAACACGGCGGCACTTTAGACCCACCTGTCCTAATCGAAAAAGCCACCGGCCACCCACCCTCCACAGAGGACTACCTTGCCCACCTCTCTGGACGGTATTTTTAACCATCACGACAACCTAGAATTAACCAAAGTCTTCCACTGATCACTGATCACTCGGCACCTTCCGCTAAATACCATGTTCATCGTAATCGAAGGAATAGACGGCACCGGCAAATCCACCCAAGCGAAGCGCCTTGCCAAGCATTTCATAACAAAGGGCCGGCAAGTCACTCTTTCCCGCGAACCGACCGACGGCCCATGGGGCACCCTGCTACGTAACTCCGCTGAAACCGGACGCCTCTCCCCGGGGGAGGAACTTGAAACCTTTCTGAAAGACCGCAAGCAGCACGTCGAGGAACTCATCGCTCCCGCCATCGCCGATGGGCAGGTTGTTATCCTCGACCGCTACTATTTTTCCACCATGGCCTATCAGGGCTCCCGCGGATTCAATCCGGAAAAAATCCGCAGGGACAACGAAGCCTTCGCTCCCGTCCCTGACGTCCTGCTCATCCTAGATCTCGACGTCGATACCGCCCTCACCCGTATCGGCTCCCGCGGTGACACCGCGAACGAATTCGAGCAACGCGCCAGCCTCACTCGTTGTCGTGAGATTTTTCTATCACTAAAGGACGAGCCCTTCGCTAGATTGATTGATGCTGACGCCAGCCCCGATGAAGTGACGGAAAGTATCCTCGCGGCTTTCTCCTAGAACCCGGCCACACCAATCTTCCTTGTTGGAAGTTCTTCCGCTGCCATGCATTCTCCGGCCATGCCGCCTCGCATTCTGAAACTTCTGGCTACCAGCATCATGGCATTGCTGGTGTGGGCGATTGTCCCAGGAACCTTCATCGACAAGGCGATATTCTCGGTGACCGCCCGCTCCTTCGCCAACCCTCCCTTTTTTATCACCGGCACCGGAACCCACGATAATTCCTACACTCTCCGCACTCTACGCAGCTTCGCTCCAGATCTTTCCAGCGATCTTCCCACCGACATCGCAATCACCGATGACCCGGACAATGTCTTCCAATCCTCGCCACCCTCGCCAGTTGATTTTGCCATCATCCTGAAAAATCTTCGCAGACTCGGTGCAGAATCAGTCGCCATCGGAATGCCGCTTGCCTGGACAGATCCGGATATGATTTCACTCGTCGCACTCGACCAGCAGCTCGATGCCCTTCCCTCCGCGATCACCTCCGCCCCGCTTTCGCGCAATCCCGTCCCGACCTCGCTTCCTCCGGCTTTCCGCCGTGCGTCAATCCCCATAACCCAAATTAAAGGAGGCCTGAACGCCCTGCCAATCGTCAATCGCATCCCCATCCCCGATGTCATTTTAGGAAATAAGTCCTCGCTCGCCGGCTTCACCATTCTCGAATCGGAAGAGCCAACCGAATTCCCCCAACTCATCGCCCGTTGGGAAGACCGGGTCGTCTTTTCCTTCGAGTTGCTAGCCACCCTGTCCTATTTTGGAAAATTGCCTTCATCGCTCAAAATCCATCTCGGCGAATACATCTCGCTTGGAGAGAGCGGCCCTTATATCCCCATCGACGACTTCGGACGCCTCGCCATCAACCCACCTTCGATTTCAGCCCCCAATCTTTCACCGATCCGCGCTGAAAAACTCATCGACGCCGACAACGACTTCCTCGCTGGCAAGCCATCTCAGCCGGTCCTCATCCGCAACTTACTCTCATCAGCCGACGAACCCTCCCGCCGCTTCTCAGAAGCAATTATTCCAACCATATCCATGCTCTGCGCACCTTCGGGGACAACCGAAGCACGGACCTTCCAACGCTCCCCATCGCTGCCGGAGCTCCTGTTTCTGACCTCGATCGTCAGCCTGATATACGGCATGGGAAATTATCCGATTCTGCGCGAAAAAATCTCTCTCGTTTGCCTCGGCGCTCTCATCATCGCACTTCACTTCATTCTCGTTCCCACAACCACCACCTGGCCGCCAACTCTCCCGGCCCTAGCTGCGGTTCTGGTCGCCATTCCACTCACCAGCTGCCGCAAGCAGCTCAAAAAGGAATCGCCCTGACCTTCGCCAACCTCAGCACCCGCCGAACCCATTGCAGCTAAAAAAACAGCAAGCAAATCAAAACCGCCATCTAATAGCAACCAGGGGTAGCACCCTGAATCAGCTTCCGTTTTTCGCGTTTCGCTGTTTACTCGCTCCCCGCTCATGAATCCTTCCGAAAAAGCCAACGCCCTCATCGAAGCCCTGCCATACCTTCAGGCCTTCCGCTCCAAAACCATCCTCATCAAGATGGGCGGCTCCGCCATGGAGGACCCAGAACTCGTCGCCAACGTGATGCGAGATATCACCTTTCTCGAAGTCGCAGGCATCAATCCCGTCGTCGTCCACGGAGGTGGAAAAGCCATCTCCGCAGCCATGGAAAAATCCGGCCTCGAAGCGAAGTTCATCAACGGCTTCCGCGTCACCACCGATGCCGCCATCGACATCGTTTCGCACGTTCTCTCCTCCGAGATCAATCCCAGCCTGGTCCGAATGATACGCGATTTCGGCGGCAAGGCCATAGGCATTCCGGGAACCGATATCTTCCTCGGCGAAAAAATTAAAACATTCGACAAAGACGGCAACCCTGTCGATCTCGGCCGCGTCGGCGAAGTCGTCGGCTGCCAACTCGCCAACATGGACACCGCCCACAGGGCTGGTATCGTGCCGGTTATCTCCCCGCTTGCCTCCGAGCTCGCAACGGGAAAGCCCCTCAACATCAACGCCGACCTCGCCGCAGCCGCACTCGCCAAGGAACTCCGCGTCTCCAAACTCGTCTACCTCTCAGATGTCCCCGGCCTACTCTCCGATCCAAGCGATCCCACTTCTCTAATCAAATCCATCAACATAAAGAGGGCCAACGCCCTCATCGCCGACGGCACGATCTCCGGCGGCATGATCCCAAAAATTCGCTCCGCCATCGACGCCCTCAACGCCGGTGTCCGCAAGGTCCACTTCGTCGACGGACGCCTCCCCCACGCACTCCTCCTGGAAATCTTCACCGACGGCGGCATCGGCACCGAAGTCACCTTATAAGGGTAGAGCATTGAAACACCATTTTATCGGTCACTCATTATTTTTGATAGGTGGAACTTGGATTTTTCGTAACATCAGATCAAAATTCCACCACCGCCTGACCATGCTTGACCTACTCAAAACATTTCGCTCATTCGTATTCACCAGCCTGCTTGTCCTTGGCATCGCCACCGCTAATGCGGCTCCAAGCGTCGAACAATTGCAGGTCGATTTCCGCAAACTCGGCTTTGGTATGTTCATTCATTACAACATGGCCACCTATCATGGTGTGCAGTGGGTCGAGGGCTATCCGTGCCCATCCACCTTCGATCCCAGCGGCTCCATCGATACAGATGCTTGGGCCGATGCCGCAAAAGCCGCTGGCATGACCTACGGCGTTTTAACGGCCAAGCACGTCGCCGGATTCTGCCTGTGGGACAGCCAATATACCGAATACGACATCATGCACCCGAAGAGTCCGGTGCAAGAAGATATCGTCGCCAAATTCATTAAATCGTTCACCAGCCGGGGCCTAAAGGCCGGCATTTACTACTGCTGGCGTAGCCCTGGTTTCAACGAGAAATTCAAGGTTCTGCCACCCGAGTCCGATCCGGCCAAGCACGATCTCGCCGCGCAAATCGAGTTCCAGAAAAAACAAATTGAAGAACTCGTCACCAAATACCCAGAGGCGTTCTACATCTGGAACGACGGCCTCGACGATACGATCATGACCGCCGCAGAGGCAAATACCTGGGTCAGAAGCCTCGACCCGCGCATTATCGCCAGCGGCAACTGGTGGGACTGGGACAAAAAAGGCCAGCCCTTCAGCGACATCGCAATCACCGAAACCTACCATTTCCCCGAATCCAACTCCCATCCCGGTGAAACTTGCTGGAAACTCGAAGGCAAGTGGTTCTGGGAAGACGGCTTCAAAACCACCTCCACCGCAGAGCAAATAGCCCGGGAAATAAAAACCGCAAACGCCCGCAACGCGAACTTCCTCCTGAACATCGGCCCCGATAAACAAGGCCGTATCATTGAGAGCAGCCTCAAGACTCTCTCTAAAATCCCCGCTGCTCGGTAGGCATGATCGACCGAAATCTTTATTTTTCAGGGAAAAATCGTTAAACGATGCTCGGAAGAACGTCCGGAGCCTTCTCGGTAACCCTCCCCTGCCAGCCCAAACCAAACTCTTGCCCCATCCCCGCCTCTCCGCTATTCCCTTGCCCCCCCGCCCATGAACGAGCAAATCGCCAACATCCAGTCCACCGCCCTCGAACTCCTCGCCGCCGCCTCCGACGAGCGCTCTCTCGATGACGCACGCGTCGCCGTTCTCGGGAAAAAAGGCAGCCTCTCGCAAGCCGGTGCCCTCATCAAAAACATCCCAAACGAAGAAAAAGCCGCCTTCGGCCAGTCGCTAAACGCCGCCCGCACCGCGATCACCACCGCCATCGAAGAGAAACAAGCCGCCCTTCAGGAAGTCGCCGATCGCGCCGCCCTGTCCGGCATCGATCTCACCCTCCCCGCCCGTTCACTACCGACCGGTGCCCTGCATCCCCTCACCCAGATCCGCGACGAAGCGATCCAGATCCTGCGCCGCATGGGCTTCGCCCTGGCAGATGGTCCGGAAATCGAAGATGAACACCACTGTTTCGACGCCCTCAATACTCCCGAGGACCACCCCGCCCGCAACGAGAAAGACACCTTCTACTTCAACTCCGGCAAACTCCTGCGCACCCACACCTCCAGCGTCCAAGTTCGCACCATGGAGACCGCCACCCCGCCGATTCGCATCATCGCACCAGGCTCCGCATACCGGCGCGATGAAATCGACGCCACCCACCTTTCCGTCTTCAACCAACTCGAAGGCCTCTTTGTTGACACCGACGTCACCCTACCCGACCTCAAAGGCACGCTCGAATACTTCTTCCACGAAATGTTCGGCACCTCCACCGAAGTTCGCTTCCGCCCACACTTCTTTCCCTTCACCGAGCCTTCTTTTGAAATCGATGTAAAACTCCAGATCAAAGGTCAGCCACCGCGTTGGATCGAAGTCGCCGGCTGCGGCATGGTCGATCCAGCCGTCTTCGAATCCATCACCGCCACCCGCAAGGACAACGCCCTCGACCCCGAAAAGATCACCGGCTTCGCCTTCGGCATGGGCCTCGACCGCCTCGCCATGATCCGCTGGGGCATCAAAGACATCCGACTCCTCATCGAAAACGACGTGAGGTTCCTCTCGCAGTTCGCTTAAACGTGTCTTCCACTGCTCACTGACCACTTTTTACTCTGATGAATATTTCTCTCAACTGGCTCTCCTCACACGTAGATCTCAACGGCAAGGACATTAATGAAATCTCCGATCTATTCACCTTCGCAGGGGTCGAAGTCGAAGGTATCGTCACCAAAGGCATCTCGTCGGAAAAAATCGTCGTCGCCCAGATCATGGAAGCCGTCCAGCACCCCAACGCCGACAAGCTCAAGGTCACCCAAGTCGATGCAGGCGAAGGCCAACTCCGCCAAATAGTCTGTGGCGCGCGAAACTACAAAGTCGGCGACAAAGTTCCCTGCTGCCTGCCGGGCACTGATCTTGGTGGCTTCGTCATCGGTGAAACCAAAATGCGCGGCGAGGAATCCAAAGGAATGCTCGCCGCAGCCGAGGAAATCGGCCTCCCGGCAGGTGAAGACGGCCTGCTCATCCTCCCGGAAGACGCTCCCATCGGCGTCCCCGTGAAAACCCTCTTCGATTCCGACACCCTCCTCGAACTCGAAGTCACCCCCAACCGCCCCGACCTCCTCTCCCATTCCGGAATGGCACGCGAGCTGGCTACCCTCCTCAAGATGCCGCTAGTCACCCCGGAAGCACCAACAGCTTCCACAAAGAAAGCCGCAGAGGATTTCATAAAACTCGAATCCCCTTCGTCCTGCCCCTACTACACCGCCACCCGCATCGACGGCGTCAGCGTCACCGAATCTCCCGCATGGCTCAAGGAACGTCTAACCTCCATCGGCCTACGCCCGATCAATAACATCGTCGACATCACCAACTTCGTGCTCCACGAAACCGGCCAACCGCTCCACGCCTTCGACGCAGCAAAAGTCACACTCCCACTCGTCATCCGCAAAGCCCGGGATGGCGAGCCATTCACCGCACTCGACCAAACCGTCCACATCCTCACCTCGGACGACCTTCTCATCTCTGACCAATCCGGTAATGCCCTTGCACTCGCCGGAGTCATGGGCGGCATGGACAGCGGCGTGACTGAGGAAACGACATCCATCATCCTGGAGTCCGCTTACTTCTCACCTTCCCCGATCCGCCGCACCTCACGTCGTACCGCCTTGTCCTCGGATTCATCCTACCGCTACGAGCGCGGCATCGATCCCCAAAGCGTCCTCCCCGCCGCCGCCCTAGCCATCCAACACATCGGTGGCTCCGCTTCAAAAATCGAGACCTCAGGCACACTCCCCCCCCCACCCTCACCCGTCTCCCTCGATCTAGAAAAACTCCACCATCTACTCGGCAAGTCCATCTCCACCGAAGCCGCCGAGGAAATTCTCATCCGCCTCGGACTCGTCAAACTAGTGGACAACACCTGGCAGATCCCGTCATTCCGCCAGGACCTCACCCGCCACATTGATCTGGTTGAGGAAATCACCCGCGTCCACGGCCTCCATAACGTCCCCTCGCGTCTCCGTGCTACCTTCGTCCCGACCAGCGACGTCGATGCCGCATACGACGCGGACATGCTCCTCCGCCACCGCCTCGTAGCACTCGGTCTCTACGAATGCCAGACCATCAAACTCATCGCGGAAAACCAACTCACCGACATCCTCCCACTGCGCCCCATGATGGACGGCGATCTCATCCGCGTGAAATCCCCACTCAGCGAAGACCACGCGATCATGCGCCCCTCAATCGTGCCCGGCCTCGTCGCTTCCGCAGAGCGTAATGCACGCCAACAAACAAAATCCCTCCGCCTCTTCGAAATGGGACGCACCTTCCGCAACGCCGGCGGAGGCAAGGCAACCGACCAAGAAAGCGACAACCTCGCCATCCTGATTTCCGGAAATACCACGCCTTCCTCGTGGGCCGCCAAAGACCGCCCTGCCGATCTCTACGACGCAAAAGCCATTATATCCGCACTCCTACCCCACCAGAGCATCACCCTCAAACCCAAGAACCGCGACAACGTCGCCCTTGTCGCCGATATCAAAGCCGGCGACCAGACCATCGGCGTCTTCGCCCGCCTACTCCCCTCCCGCGAACGTCAACTCGACTTCCTTCATCCTGTCTTCATCGCGGAATTCGACCTATCCAAACTGCGCAAACTCGTCAGCTCCAGGTTCCAAATTGAGGACCTCCCTCAGTATCCCGGCTCCACCCGCGACGCCGCTATGGAACTCCACACCGATACTCCCAACGCCCGCATCGAAGCTGTCCTAGAAAAATCCAAGGAACCACTGCTTGTTTCATTCGAATGCTTCGATGTATTTACCGATCCATCGGGACAAAAAATCGCAACCGATCGCAAATCCATCGCCTACCGCTTCCTCTACCGCGACCCAACCCGCACCCTCAAAACCGCCGAGATCGATGATACCCATAAACGCATCCTCAGCCAATTGCAGGATATCGAAGGCCTCGCTTTCCGCTGATTTCCCGTGTTCCTAACCCTGAATTTATTTCGAAAGTCCTGAATTAATTGCAAATATAAATTGCGTCCTAGACTTCTCAGTCAAGCTCCCTTTGGTTTTATTTTTTGAGCTGATGAACGTCCGTCGCGCATATACTATTGGTCTAATTTCCGTGCTCGCTTGCATGGGAGTATATACCCTGCTGCCAGAGGAAGAAACATCCTCTCTGAATACCAAACCTCGAGTTCGAATCTCCGCTGCTCTCACCACTGGCAAACTTGCCGATTGGGTCAAGCGTTTTGATTCTACCAAAGGAAAAGACCGTAAGTCTTTGATCGCAGAGGGCATAACAATCGCGCTTCAAAGGACCGAGGCACTTAAAGAACTCGCCAAAGTAAAACCCGCCGCCGCCCTTGGCGAGATGATGTCAATGGATCAAATTGCATCCCTGCCCAAGGCAGTTCGCGAAGTTTCCGAAAAACCGCTGAATGCTCTCGGTGATATCGATTTGCACTGGCAGACCTCAATTGGCTCCGACGGCTCCCTCCAATGCTCCCACCAGAACGTTGCGGTCATCAATGGGAAATCTTTTGAAATCGCAGGAATCGACTACGGGCAGGCACAGCAACCTATCGCAAACTCCCTCCTAAACGGTTATCTGATCGGGGATCTCATCCTGCTCGATAGCTCTCCAGTCCGCACAATCAGCGACAGCGAACTGACCTTCGTAGAACAGTTCTTCCCCAATTCGGAGAACCTAGCCGTAGACCCCATTACTGGGAACCCAGCCGATCCCAAATTAACCGCCGTTATCGCCGGGAGACGTTTCGGATTTGAAAATCCAGCAAGTCTGAAACAGGTCGATGAAACCTTACAACATACCGAATCCATCGACTTCGAGTCTACTAACCCGGATAACGGCAATAACTTTACTTGGCTCATGGCAGACTCCGGCGGCGCACAAACAACCTCGACCATCCTGCCGCCACCTCCACAGCAGGGAACTAGTAAAGTCCTTTTCATCCGGGCGAATTTTTCAGACCTCTTGGAAAGCCCGATTTCAAAGGAGGATCTCGACATAAGCCTCATAACTGCAAAATCACGCATTGAGGACTACTCCCATGCAAAGGCGACCATCGACTTCACCGTCACCCCGGTCCTCTACACCCTTCCTATCTCCAGTATCACGGTCGCTCAGGAGGGCGATAATAATGCGATCATCACCGCAGCTAGAGACGCTGCCAGCGCCCACCACACCCTCGCAGATTTCGACATAGTTGCTGTTTATTTTACCAGCCTTTCAAGCATTCCGGAAAGTAAAATCACCTACGGCGGACTCGCATCCATTGGCGGATCAAACCATTGGATCAACGGAGTCAGTGAGTTCTCTCGGGTCTCCATCATCGTTCACGAATTCGGTCACAACTACGGTCTGTATCACGCCAATTACTATGATCCAGCGATGTCCATCAGCAACGACACTACAGACTACCTCGACCCCTTCGGCCAAAGCCTAGAATACGGCGATATCTTCGACCGAATGGGTTCCGGGTCAGTCGATTTCGGCTACTTCAGCCCATTTGCCATGTCGCGTATTACTTGGCTCGATCCCTCAAAAATCCAGCAAGTCAACGCAAGTGGAATCTGGAGAATCCATCGCTTCGACCATCGACTTGCGTCAAACAACCCAACTCTGGCTCTGCGTGTTCCGATGGGAGGCAACAAATACAACTGGATCGCACTTCGAGAACTCTTTCCGCAAACCTCCCAAAAGGCTTACATCGTCAACGAAGGCTACTATGAGAATCACTCCAACCTTGTCGATGCTACTCCAGGCTCAAACGCCTCCCCGATCGCGGACCGTAGCGATGCCACCCTACCCGTCGGTTCATCCTTTGTCGATCCATCTTCAGGAATCACATTCAGAACGATCGCGGCTGGCGGAACCGCACCGAACCAGTGGATCGACGTGCAAGTCGATTTCGATCCGAGGCTCGAACTTGTCAACACCAGCGTGATTGTCGATGAAGCCGCAGGCCACGCCGAACTGAGAATCAAACGGAGCTTCAACGCAGGCAACTCATGCTCAGTCGCATACTCAACAGCCGGAGTAACTGCGACTTCAGGCACTGATTTCTATCCTGTAACCGGAACCATCACATGGCCTGCCGGAGATTTGTCGGAAAAATCCGTGCTCATCCCGATCAGGCCCGACGCGCTCATTGAGTCTCCGGAGTCGCTTACCCTAACGCTCGCATCACCCCAGGGTGCCGTGATCGCTGCCGGGGCTGCAACCGCCACTGTCACTATCATCGACCCTGGAAACCGGATTACGAGTTTCGGTCCGCCGTTTTTCAATAATACAGTCAACTCAGTCGCTCCGCTGCCCGGAGGCAAAATTATTATCGGCGGCACGATCTATCAAGGTCTCACGGGGAATATCTCGCGGCTGAATGCCAACGGCACGGAAGACACATCTTTCCAAAAGGGCTCTGGCTTCAACGGTAACGTGCTGACACTGGTAGCCCAAAGCGACGGAAAGATTGTCGTGGGTGGTGAATTCACATCATACAATGGATCCACAGTCAACGGGATTGCTCGTCTAAATTCTGACGGAACGCTCGATTCCGCATTCCAGACTGCAATCGGAACCGGGCCAAATGGCTTGGTCTATTCCTTGGCAATTGAAACCAGTGGTAATATCCTAGTGGGAGGCGATTTTAATACCTTCGCTGGCGCCACAGCAACAGTCCTGGTGAGGCTGCTGCCATCGGGTGCACGCAACACCACGGCCCCGGTCACGACTTCTTTTAACTCCGGCTCTACTCCAAAAATCCGATCCATCTTTGCCCAAGACGACGGTAAAATCATGGTCGGCGGACAGTTCAGCTTTCCTTTCGCTTCCGGCTTCGGCTTTCGCTCTGGAATCGCTCGCCTAAATAGCAACGGAAGCCGCGATAGTTCTTTCGAACCAGGCTATGGAGCACACCTAGAGGGCTCTACAAGCACGCTAATGTTCGTGAAAGCTATCACGCGGCTAACCGATGGAAAATATCTCGTCGGTGGTCAATTCACCGCATACAACAATTTCATTTCCACTAGAATGCTGCGACTCAATACCAACGGGTCACGCGATTCGACCTTCACACCTCCACCCTTCGATGGCACGGTTGAAACTATTTTGCAGGACAAAGCAGGGCGGGTGATCATCGGTGGCCGTTTCACCACTCCAGCAGGTAAAATCGTCGCCCTTTCCCAAACTGGAGCGATCAACAACACTTTCAACCTCCAAGGCGGAACCCCTGGTAGCGGAATCCTTTGCCTCGCATCCGATTCCTCGGGAGATATATTTATGGGCGGAAATTTTTTTAACTTCGGTGGTGCCATGAGCAGACCTATCGTCAAGGTTGCCGGAGGAATATCCCAATACGAACTTTGGAAGAGTGCCATATTTTCAGTCAGTCAGATCAACTCGGGGAATACCAGTGCAGAACAAGATTTTGACGGCGATGGCATCCTCAATGTCGCGGAGATGGCGATTGGCACGTCGCCTACGGTCGCGGATTCCCCTTCACGTTTCGCCGTCGCAGCAGGAAATCTCTCACTCCAAAGCGTATCAAGTAACGCCTACCTCACCGCGACCATGGCTAGATCCGCTGAGAACGTCGGAGTCTGGCTTGTTGCTCAGTTCAGCGACGACCTCGTCACCTGGAGTCCCGCCAACCCAATTCCTGGAAACACGACTGCCTACGATGTCATCGAATCTACCGATACTCGGTTCACCGTCAGAGACAATTCACAGCTCAGCGGTAAGCCTAAACGCTTTGTCAGATTCAAGGCAGCTCTCCCAAACTGAACTCGACTACTCCCGAACCATCGGGAAATCATCTATCACCAACGATACAAGTTGCTGTCCCTGCCGCGACAATGACGCCCCAGCTCCCACTCCGGTGACAAGCCCACGCGTCAGAAATGACTGGTTGATCTCCGAGGGACGCAGATGGCTGACAGTCGGTTTATCAACTGGCCGGATACTCGGCGTGAACGAGATCGCGTGGCCAGTCGCCGCGAATCCAATTTCCCAAGAAACGTGAGCGTTTGGTCCCTCGCGTAACATCCACGGGTAACGGCGCAGAAACTCTGGCTCAGCATCACCGGCAGGAACAGTCACCTTGAACTGAATCGGACGGCTTAGGACAAACTCACTGAAACTCAGATCCGGATTCTCCCGGTGGGCCAGAAAGAAAGCGGCAACATCTACCCCCGCGATGTTCATCCCGTTGTAGGGTCCATGGTAGTTGCGACTGCCGAAGTTCTGTTTGTGCCAGCCCTCGTAGTTGGGGCTCATCATGAATCCGAGCTCAAGATGGACGTGCGCTCGGGTGCGATTGAGCCCCGCCCCCGTATATCCCATCCGGCCAAGAACCGACCCAGGGTTCACCGAATCCCCGAACTTAACAGTAATTTCAGCAAGGTGTGCGTAAAGAGAATAGACTTTTGATTCCTCCCATTCGTGCTCCACCACCACATACTTTCCGTAGTTGCTCCGCCCCGCGACAGGACTCGTGTGCACCACTTTCCCGTTAGATATACTCAATACGAGATCCAAGGGATTGCCCGCTTTGTCCCGTTTGACGGGAGCGATATCAATTCCTTCGTGGAAACGGGTCATCACCACCTTCCCGTCCACCCGAATAGGCGAACGCACGAAGCCGAACGATCCTCCCTCCCATGGCGTGGAGACCTCACCTTCAAAATTCCGGTCCACATACATGTAGAACCTTTCCGATTCACCAGTGAAAAGATGATGGTTCTCTGTTGGTAACACGAGCTTGATCGGCTCGGCGCTTGCCACCGGAAATGTGAGTGAAAAAATTAAGGTTGGAATAACTTTCATACAGAATTAACGACGATTTTTCTTCTCACCGATCCGCGGCATCGCGGCATCCAGTTCATGGATTTCCTCGAGGCTCAGACCCTTCCAAATCACGATCGCCCCGTCGTCCACAGGCTCGTCCACAAGGACCCCATCAACCGCTCTCCCAAATGCCTGAGCGAGCAACCATTTCCCCTGATTCACGGCTGTGATTGCGGCCAATCTCCTGCGAGCATTGTCCTTGAGTTGGAACAACACTCCGTAGGACGCTTGATCGTCCGCAGGAAAAGGTGTGAAGGCGACCAAATCCTTCGACGATATCTCGGGCATCCTCCGGAAAAATCGCTGCTTCCCGATGATTTCCGCAGAGAAGATCATCTTTGGGTTGTCGGTGCCCTCGGTTTCGATATGAAATGATATCTGCGCCATCTTCTTGTCACCCCCCGCCCACGCAGCTGCGGTGCCCATCAAAAAAAATATTCCAAGCCATCTAATCACGATTTGCATACGGGGATGAAAACACACTACGAATTCCAATAAAGCAAAATGGACCCCAATATTGTCGAAGGCTCAATTAAGACCGCTTCAACTCTTAACCACTGCAATCCCTCAATCATCCGCAAGAACCGCGAGAACCTCCCCTATGCTGTGTGCCTTCTCGAGATCATGTCTCAGTTTGCGCTCGGTGTTCAGCGTGTAGACATTCTGTCTGCCCCGACGCTCCCTCTTCAAATATTCCGCGGTCTCTAGGTCCGCCACAATCCGCTGCACAGCTCGCTCGGTAATCCCAACAGCAACCGCAACCTCGCGCATGGGAACATCCGGCTTTTTCGCCAGGCAGATCAGCACATGCCCGTGATTACTAAAAAAAGTCCACTGGTGAGATTCGCTCATCCCCAATGATGTGAATCACACGCCGAAAGTGCAATCGCGAAATTTCTGTCGTAACAAAAAGATGATACTTCGTTGAAAAAACCAACCCTCCTGAGTTGGTTTCTCTTGATCGTGATTCCCACCCTCGGTGGATGTCCAATCCAAGTAACATAAAAGCGGGAGCTCTTACGACCTCCCGCCTTTTTCTACATCTTGAACAACGCGAGCAGCCGTGTATGTCCCGAAGGACAGATAAAGCTGTTAGCGGTGGTTTGATTATTTCTTAGCCCTCTTGATGGCTTACTTCGCAGTCTTCTTAGCGGCTTTTTTCGATACTTTTTTTACAGTCTTACTAGGAGCTGCTTTTTTGACTACCTTCTTCACCGCCTTTTTAGCTGGAGCCTTTGTGGTAGCTTTTTTGACAACCGGTTTCTTGGCCGCTTTTTTAACCACCTTTTTTGCGCTCTTCGCTGCTTTTTTCTTCACCGCTTTTTTAGCCGGCGCTTTTATCGCTGACGCTTTTTTGGCAGGTGCTTTTTTGGCCGCCTTTTTTACTACCGTTTTGGCTGCCTTTTTAGCAGGTGCCTTCTTAGTGGTTTTCTTAGCAGCTTTTTTCGCCGGTTTAGCAGCGGGTTTAGCCGCTGCTTTCTTTACTGATTTCTTTGCAGCCATGGTTTTATGTCGTTGGAGTTCGCGTTCGATGTTTATTTTCTCTTCCGGCGTTAATGAACCGAGGGAGAGGGTAGCGAGAACGGCCTCACCGAGGCGTCCTCCAAAAGTGTTTGTTACGAAATCATCCGTCGCCCGACGTACAATGACCTCTTGGGAATAGGCCGGTTCGTAGATATGTGCCCTACCAGAGCGTATCTTCTTCACCAACTTCTTACGCTCCAAGCTCTGCATGACGGAGAGAACGGTCGTGTATGCCCTCTCCCTGCCGTCGGGCAGGGATCCACGTACTGCACTTACCGTAGACGGGCCATCATGCCACAAAACCGACAGTGCTTGGAGTTCTAGATTCGAAGGGTGTGATGGTTTTACCATTTGGGATACGGTTTTCTTTCTTAGATTGATACGACGAAACTAGTATTCAATCCTATCGTCAAGATTAATTCTTCGGAAAACTTAATTATTTTTCGGATCGAAAAACTCTTACGGTAAACCTCGTAGTTTAACCCACAGCAAGCGCCTCTAATCGTCTCGCATCTCCGGCCGCTTAATCTCCGGGCTTAACTTTTCGAGTGCCTTCCAAAAATCTTCGTTAGTCGGATGTCCGTTGTATAAGACCTCCCCCTCTGGACTTAGCAATACCACAGCCGGAACATTTTGAATGCGTAGCTTGTTACTAATCGGTGCCTTTTTGGTGTCCACAATCCACGCGCCGGGAATCTTTTTCTCTGTCGAGACGAGCATCGCCTTCGCATCAGTCTTCACCTTCGCAGATGTTTCCGGCAGAACCGAAATAACTGCCACACCTTCTTCGGCGAGATGCTCGGCGGTGAGAAAGAAATCAGGAAGAGTTGCTTCGCACTCACGACTCCATGGCGACCAGAAATGAAGTAACAGGCCTTTGCGATCGCCAAGTATTGATTCCAGAGATGTCGATTCGTCATCCAAGGTATTTGGATAAAGTTTTTCCAAATCCACTCGGACAGCCTTCATTGCGTCCATCAATCGCATGCGGTCAATGTGAGGCGCAAAGGCAGCACCCTGCCTAGGGCTAAGCCAGAAAGCCTCTGTGATATGATGCTTGAATGCGTCCTTGTCACCTTTCTGCATCGCGGCGATTGCCCGCACGTATTCGACGACCGCCTGCCAGTCGTCCACGCTTCCAAATATCTCTGAATCGCTTAGTTCGAATTTTTCCTCCCGCTCTAAGAACTTAGGCAACAGCGCAGCAATCTCTGCATCCTCTGCACGATCAACGTGGAAAAGGAAGCGAGCTTCGAGAATCGCCTGGTCGGAAATCCCCAGCTTGCGCGCCTCTACAATTGTCTTGTCCAGAGCCTCTTGCGACTCCCTCTCGGAAAGAATCTGCTCAAGCGCGTCCTCTTTCGGAGTGAGCGGTGTTTCAACTGGTTCCTCTAGCTGGGCAAACAGCAGAGGCGTACCTAACAAAAAAGCAGTCAGAACGTTGCGCATCACCATAAGATTATTGTGCAGGGATTTTGAGCTTCGCACCGAGCACGGCGGTGTCCTTGGTCATTCCGTTCGCTCTCTTGATTGAATCAATCGAGACGCCGTATTTTTTACTGATTTTCCAAAGGCTGTCACCACTAACAACCGTGTGAACCCGCGCCTGAGCAGTGGGTCGTGTTGGTTCTGTATACGTTTGCGTGGTGTCTTCCTCGTAAACCGCTGGCGCGTCATAGGCTGGATTCACATCGCTTGGTTGATAAGGACTCCCGTCATCATCGACATAATCGGGAGCTGAATAAGGATTGGAGACATCGTAGTCGTCCCCGCCACCCTGCGGCGCACAGGAAACGGCAAAGGTTGCGACAAGTGGTATTGCGAAAAGATTTCTGAATTTCATATCGAGTTAGTTTTGGTTTGATCGTTGGCGAAAAAACTCACCACCAAAGAAAACGTTTGCAATCCAGCACTTTATTCAAGTCGAATCATTTTCCCCAGCGAAAAAACTTATTTACCGTCGCTTCAGTATGCACAGAAAGTTCCTCAACCGACTCACCTCTGACCTCCGAAATCAACTTCGCAATGTGTGCGGTGTAGGCCGGCTCGTTGCGCTTCCCCCGCATCGGCTCCGGCGCTAGATAAGGAGAATCTGTCTCCAGCATAAAACTCCCCGTCGGACAGCGGCTAACCGTATCCCGGATCATTTCTGCTTTCTTGAACGTCGTTACCCCTCCGAACGAAACCAGCCCTCCCTCTGACAGCACCTTCTCCGCCTGTTCCCATGGCGAAACGAAACAATGGAACACCGCGCACACCTGCTGCGAATATTCCCGGTAGATCCCCAGCGCGTCGTCGAAGGAACCAGTGCCATTTTTGTCACGCGTATGGATTACCACGTTCAGACCGCATCGGACAGCCAGTTCAAAATGTTGCCGGAGAAAATCACGCTGCCTGCTCCGGTAAGCGTCATCACTCCACCCCTCCGGAGCGGGATGAAAATAATCCAACCCGGTCTCTCCGATGGCGCACACCCGCTCGTCGAATATCTGGCTTGCGATTTTATCCACCGCTCCGTCCGGAGCGTTGTGGACATCACACGGATGTATCCCTAAAGCGGTCGCCACAGCTGGACTCGATGCGATCTCTAAATTTTTCTCCAGATCATCCAGCGATGTCGCGAGCGTCACAAACCGGCCGATCCCTGCTTCGCCTGCCCGTGCGATCAGTTCGGAAACTTCCTCTTCCGCAAAACGGTGCGACGCCAGGTGACAATGCGAATCAGTGATCATGACTCCCCCCTACACGCAGCGAGCAAACACCTCACCTTTTCGAAATCCTTCACCCCCGGTGAGACCTCGGCTCCCGATGCAACGTCCAACGCTGCCGGTCCAACCTGCAAAATCGCCGAAGCTGCGTTCTCCGCCGTGATCCCTCCCGCCAGCACCATGGGTATTTGCGGGAATTGTCTTCCAAACTCCAATGCAAGCCCCCAGTCGAAGGTCTCTCCGGTCCCGCCAAACACACTCGGCGCATGCGCATCGAGCAGGATCGCATCTGTCTCAAAAGCCCCAGCCTTGACGATATCCATCTCGTCTTTCACACCCAAAGCTTTGATCACCGGAATACCCGATTCGGCAAACTCCCGTGCTCGCTCCGGTGTTTCCTCACCATGAAGCTGCACGACATCGATCATACCATCCTCGATTAAGTGGAACGCAAGATCGCTCTCCTCGTTTACGAAAACCCCCACTCGCAGAATCTTCCCGGCAAGGTCCTTCATCCAGATTCCTTCCGCAGGATCGAGATAGCGCTTCGACTGCGGCCAGAAATTGAACCCGACAGCATCCACCCCGAGCCTAACCAACTCCCGCGCATCAGTTTCTGTCCGCACCCCACAGATTTTTAGTGACGTCTGTTCTGTTGAGAGAAATTTCATAAGATAAAACTGCTGAAAGGTGTTCACAGCACGATAGAATTTGCAAGCGCCCATCCGTATACCTAGCTTCGCTAGAATCACATAATTCGATATGAAAAGAAACCTGCCACTCTATTTCGTCGCGCTCGTCTGCCTGCTTGTCCTCGCCCTTGCCCCCGACTTCCGTGCCAACCCCGTCCCGGTTGGTAACCCGAAGAAAATCGTATTCGTCGCCGGCAAGGCCAGCCACGGCACCGGACAACACGAACACCGCGCCGGCTGCATGCTGCTCGCGGCTCAACTTGAAAAATCCGGACTCGGCTTCGAAACCATGGTCGTGACCAACGGCTGGCCATCCGATGAAAGCGTCTTCGATGGCGCTGACGCCATAGTCATCTACGCCGACGGAGGCCCCAGCCACCCCGCTATGAAGCACCTTGAAAAGCTTAAACAACTCGCCGACAAAGGGATAGGCATAGGCTGTATCCACTATGCGGTTGAAGTCCCGAAAGGAAAACCCGGCGCTGTCTTCTTGGAAACTCTCGGTGCCTATTTCGAAACCGATTGGTCCGTCAACCCGCACTGGGACGCCTCCTTCAAAATGACCGACCACGAGATCGCCAACGGTGTCGACGATTTTACCATCCGCGACGAATGGTATTACCACATGCGCTTCCGCGAAAACATGGAAGGCATCACCCCGATTCTTTCTTCTGCCCCCCCCGCCGAGACTCTATCGCGAAAAGACGGCCCGCACTCAGGAAATCCACACGTCCGCAAGGCCGTGCTCGTAGACAAAGAACCCCAGCACGTGATGTGGGCCTTCGAGCGTCCTAACAAAGGCCGCAGCTTCGGCTTCACCGGCGGTCACTTTCACAAGAACTGGCAGAACGATGACCAACGCCGCGTCGTCCTCAACGCAATCGTATGGATCTCAGGCGGAAAAATCCCTGAAAGCGGAATTCCTTCCCCCACCCCGACTGATGACGAGATGCTGGCGAACCTCGACAGATAGTTGAAGACTCAAAATCGTCCCGCCCCTCAACTTTTTGTGTTGCTCCTCCATTGGGTTATTCTCCCAAAAAAGTGGTGGCCCGAGCCGGATTCGAACCAGCGACACGCGAATTTTCAATCGGCGTGTCATTCCTTACACCCTATAAGGTAAAAGGTTTTGCTTCCCTTTGAAAATGCCTATTCCGATTGTTCTCGACTAATTCATGCGATAGTGCATAATCTTCGTAAGCCTAACAGTGACACGCGGATTTATTTTTAATCCAGCCGAGAACCCACTGAAAGGCATTCCAACATGGCCAGAAAAGCAGAACTCAACTACCGCAAAACTCCGAAGGGATGGCTTGTGAACATCCCCGGCAGTCTCTCCGACACCGCCCGTTTCCGTCGCCGCTATTTCAAGACACGGGACGAAGCCAAGGCGGAATGCCAGCGACTCAAGGAGATTCAGAAAGGCCAGCGAGGGCTTGCCGCTGACATCTCCATTGGAACCGCCGAGGATGCCACCAAGGCGCGGGAAATGCTATCCGCTCATGGCGTTACACTGGCACAGGTAGCCGCGTTCTACATCCAGCACCACGACACCCGCTCTAAGGCACCGATCCTGCGGGACGCATGGGAAGATGCCATTGCACACCGCGTGAACCATCGCCCGCGCACCTTGTCCGATTTCCGGGCATGGAAGAAAGCCCTCCCTGAATGGTTCATGGGTATGAATTGCCACGACATCGACGGCGATGACATCAAGAAAGCCTTGGATGAAACCACTACCGGCGCGACCCGATGGGCGAACGGAAAACGCAACATTTCCGCCGTCATGGGCGACCTTGTGAAGCTCAGGAAATTGGAAGGGAACCCGGTCAAGCTCATGCTAACCCAGCGCACCGTGGAAGTTGACGACGAGGTTGTGATTTACACGCCCGACGAACTCAAGGCACTTTTCGCCGCCTGCATTGACTACCCGATGGGAGAAATCGACAGGCTTTGTGCGGAATGCTCCATTCCTTTCGCTTTCATGGCATTCGCCGGAATCCGTCCCGAGGAAATCACGAAGCTGACATGGTCGGACGTATCGCTTGAACTCCGCAACATCCGTATCGGCTCAAAGGTCGCCAAGAAACTTTATCGCCGAAACGTTCGTATCAATCAGACGTTGGCAGCTTGGATTGCGACCGTGCCGGAGGAAAAGAGAAAAGGAAAACTCATCCCCCCGCGCTGGAGATACAAGGCCGCGAAAGTCCGCACGAAAGCAGGAATCGACGGGCACGAAAAGCAAGACGCGCTCAGGCACAGTTTCGGCACCTACATGCTGGCCGTTGAAAACGACATCGACATGCTGAAATCTGACATGGGACACGCGACCATCGCCGTCTTTTTCGAGCACTACAACGGGGAAGCCACCAAGGCCGAAGCCCTCCCATATTGGCAAGTCCTACCCGCAGGCGTTAAAATCCCAACCATCGAAGCCGTAGCATGAAAACATCCCAAGACCTCAAAGCCGAAGCTCTCAACGCAATTCTTGGATTGTCCACACCCGCCAAGCTTGACGGGAACCCCGAAGCAATAGCCGCGCTCCGCGATATAGCTTTGCGGGCAATCGGGATTCTCGACAACCTCACTTGCCATACGCCCGGACACCCGGACACGCCCGAGGCCATCCGGCTGGCGGTGGACACCGCGCACGAAGTCGCCGCCCGCTCATTCAACTGGCCCGTCTCATGGAACGCCATTCAGGAAATCCGCGAACCGCACCTTGGCAAGATTCACAAGGACAAGAAAACCGATGGCACGGGACGCGTCGGCAAGCTCAGGATTGGCCGCAAGCTGGGAATCCGCACCGACGGAAACGCCCGAGGCCGTCCCCGCGAATTCGATGGCTTGTCGGGTTTCGGGCTGGACGTATGGCAGGAACTTGAGGCCGAGCGAGTGAATCCACGCCGACAAGCTCACGCCGCCGACATTCACCCGGAACTTGCCGCCCCCGGCGTTCTAACAGACGATTATTTGAGGCGCGACTGGAAACAACTTGCCGCCCTACTCGAACCGCTTTCTTCTGATAGTCTTGAAACATGGGTGGCCGCTGGCGCAAAGCTCTGCGAATCATGGACGGAGGAATGGCGGTTAGAGAATCATCCGACAATTCCCGACTTGCCGAAAATTCGGAAAATTCCGCGTTGGAACCGCTTCCCATGGATTGAATCCATCAAGAGCAAAGCCACCGAGACTCAGCAAGGAACACGCGGCCTCCGAGGAGCAAAGGCAACAATTCCCGGAAAAATCCGCTCTGCTTTGAAATCTATTTTGCCCGTGTAACCCATATGGGAGTAGGTGGATTTTAATCCCGGGGATTAATCTTCCATACAAAGGAGCGTTTTTTTGACATAATCGGAATGGTGATGAAAGTCACCGCACCAAGAAAACAAATCGAAGCCGCCGAGCCTTTGCTCGTGCCGGCCAAAACCATCGCCCGCAGATTGTCCGTAACTTCGCGTTACGTCCACATGTTGCACGATGCGGGAACTATCCCCGGACATCGTTTCGGGAAAGCCTGTATCCGATTCAAGGAAGCCGACGTTTTCGCCGCGCTTGGAATCAAAACCGGGGAGGGCGCAAAATGAGCCAGGCAGCTCCACGATGCGAATCGGCGGGCAAAATCACGCCAGCCGCTCACAGCTTCCCGGAAGCTCGCCGGGATTTCATGTCCTTTCCAACCCGCGAGGTTGACGCGATCGACATGGAGGTTGAGGAGCTAGTCGAATCCCTCCGCGCCTCAGAATTCGAAGAGAAAGGAGCGCAACCATGAAAGCCAAGCAAGAAACCCCGTGCCGTTTCGACGATAGCACCCTTGCCGAACTACGCGCCCGCTTGCCGGACTACCTCGAAGCCGCTGGCGTAGAACTCCGCAAAAATGGAACCCGGCTTGTGGGTCGATGCCCGGTGCATGAAGACCGCTCGCCGTCCTTCGCAGTTTTCGGAACCCATCACGAAACTTGCGGTTGCCATCCATGCGGATTCACTGGCGACGTTTTCGCCGTCTCGAAATGGCTTGGCCGCAGCTCAACCTTTCCCGAAGCCGTTCAAGACGTTGCCGCCGTCCTTGGCGTGTCTCTTCCCGACCAGCCCGCAAGCACCGCCACAAGGCCAACCCCGGCACCGCAACGGGCACCTAGACCAGCCCCGGAACCGTTCAAACTATCCGAAGCCGACAGGAAGAAAATCCACCTTGCCCGGCTGGAATTTTCAAACGCTTTTCATTCCGGCGACCCGATAATTTCCGAGATTTCCGACAGCCTTGGAATCGACCGGGAAACCCTACGCCTCGCCGCGTGGGGAAGCTCAGGGCTTGGAATCGCCAGCCCCGCAGGATATGGGAAGCCGTGGCTTTGCTATGCCTATTCGCAGGGCTTGAAATGGCGGAACCCAGACCCGGAAGCGAAACCGCGCTTTGTGTGGGTCGTCGGGAAAGCCCTCGCCCCGTGGCGCATTGAATGGCTCAAACCCGAAACCCGCACCGTGTATCTGACCGAAGGGGAAAGCGATTGCATGGCGATGATTGCCGCAGGAATCGAAACCGATGGCACCGCCGTTGCCGTTGCATCACCGGGAACCAGCTTTTCCCGTGAATGGGCGAACTTATTCACAGGAAAGCGCGTCGTGATTTGTTTCGACATGGACGAGCCAGGACGAGCCGCAACCGCAACCGTTGCCGCAACTCTCAAAGGCCATGCCGCCGAAATTCTAACTTGGAAAGGGGCAAAACGTAATGCGTGAAACCACTCTAACAAAAGACGCACGAAGCATTCTAAATGCCGATGGTAGGCAAGTCCTGCTTGCCGCCGCTCAGAACGTGGAACCTATCGAGACGCAAGCCGCGCCAGAGCCGAAAGCCAAGGCTACGCCCGAACCCGAACCGCAAGCCGAACCGCCACGCGATGCCAAGCCCGAACCCGCCACGCGGTTCTTTTACGATGGCACCCGCTACCACCTCGACACCGCCCGCGAGTTTGTCCCGATGGATCAGAAAAGCGCGAGCCGCCACATGAAAGGATGGGGGCACCATCATTCCGAAATCGAGGCCGCGCTTTGCACAATCCAAACGGAAAGGCATATCCATTTTGCGGGCCCGTTAGCCGGACACCCGCGCGGATTGCACACGGCGGGCGGGGTGAAACTGCTTGCCACGGTATCGCCGGAAATCATCGAAGCCGCGCCGGGGAAATGGCCGACACTCCGCGCCGTTCTCGAAGGACTGCTTGCCGACTCCGAAGCCGGAAGCGTTCAAGTTGAGACGTTCCTTGCATGGCTCAAGATTGCCCGTGAATCGCTTGTATCGAATCGCCGCAGACCGGGGCAAGCCTTGGCACTTGCAGGGCCGCGAGGATGCGGGAAAAGCCTACTGATAGACATTGCCGAAGCCGCGCTTGGAGGACGCAGGGCAAACCCTTACGCATACTTTACCGGGCGAACGAATTTCAACGCAGACCTTGCCGGGGCGGAATTGCTCGCCGTGGACGATGAAGCGGGAAGCTCCGACATCCGAAGCCGCCGAACCCTCGCCGCAAACATCAAGGCTTGTCTATTCGCCGGGGCTGTCCGCATCGAAGGGAAGGGCAAGACCGCTTTCACCTTCCGGCCATGCTGGAGGATGCTTATGGCTTTGAACGATGAACCCGAAGCCCTACTTGTCTTGCCGCCCATCACCGAGGACATAGGCGACAAGATAACCCTGCTTCGTTGCCACAAGCGACCGCTGCCGATGCCCGCGCATACGCTCGACGAGCGGGAAGCGTTCTTTGCTCAACTCATAGCGGAACTGCCGGGAATGCTGGCATCGCTCGAAGCGTGGGAAATCCCGAACGAACTCACAGAAGAGCGTTGCGGAGTCCGCGCATTCCATCACCCGGCGATCCTCGCCAGCTTGCACGAACTCTCGCCCGAGGGGCACTTGTCGGGAATCATCGACACCGCCGCCGCTGCCGGGGGAATTGCCCTGCCGTGGACGGGCACCGCTGCCGAACTGAAAAGCCTGCTTTGCTTTGAATCCAGCACGGCACGCGATGCCGAGAAACTGCTTGGAGGATGGCACGCCGCAACCGGGAGCTATCTTGCCAAGCTCGAAGGAACCCGGGTGGAACGCTTGCCGATGCTGAACGGAGTCCTTCGCTGGCGAGTCCTTCCAAGTGGGTTAGTGGGTTAAGTTTTTACCTTCTCTCTCAAGTTGAATCCTAAAGAGCTCACGATGCACGCAGACTCCCAAACTTGCCACACTAACCCACTTCAACCGAACCCATGAACGAACTCCGCCACACGCTCGCCACAGCCGCCTTCCTTGTCCCGCTACTGCTTACGCGCTGGCAATGCTTGCGACGTGCTCACGCTCATCCTCGAAGCAAGGACGGGCAAGCAGGCGACGGGAAAGGCCCCGATGGGGGCGGCACCCTAAACTCCCGGAGCGAGGACAAGAACACCGACCTTTCCGCCGTCTCCAGACGGACAACCAATTGGCCCGAAATACCCGCCATTGAAAAATCACAACTAAACGAAACGAAAATATGAAAGGTAGAAGACCACAAACGAATAAGCAAAGCATTGAAACCACTAAGGCCATTTCCGGCACCCCTCCAGATTGGATGGGTAAATACGCCGGGGAAGTCTGGCGAAAAACCATCGAAGACTTAGAGGCTGAAAGCAGGCCAATCCACCAGCTCAATACACAGATGCTGATAGGATTCGCCGAAGCCGCAGGGCTTGTGCGGGAATGCGCCGAAATCATCGCCAAGGAAGGCATGCTAATCGACGGCGGGCGCTATGGTAAAAAGCGGCACCCAGCAGTTGGAATGAGGCTGGCAGCTCTCTCCGCTTTGAGAGGATACGCCAGCGAACTCGGATTGACTCCAGGCGCATCAGGCAGGCTTCCCGCAGTCCCCGCCAGTCGTGGCCCCGCCGAACCTTGGCTTATTTACCTAAGGGAGCACCGCGTCGAGGAATTGGCCGAATATGTCGCCGAGCATGGATGTGAACCAACCAATGAATTCTCAATCGACTGAGCCAATGAAGCCCACATCGCCACCGCGCCTATTAGCACCATGCGAACTTGCCGCTCTCTGGTCCCTCTCAACCAAGCAGATTCTACAACTCTGCCGGGATGGAGGTTTGCCGCATATCAGAATCAATGACCGAGTTATTCGTATCCCGGAGACAGACGCTGGAATCTACTATCTCACGAGACTTAACAAGGCCTAACTCGCCTCTTCTATGATTTGATATAGAACCCGAAAAGCATCAATATTTAGTCCTCATGAAAATTGAATATAGCAACCAAGGCGGTAAATTCACTGCCGCAGAATTAAGAAGCAAAGTCGCCGCATCAAGTCTTTTCTGGAACTCTCCCGAGGGTAAGCGCAAAGCCGCGCAACTTGAAGTTGAACGTCGGAACCGTAAGCCCGCCACCACCCGCTTCCCCGAGCTAGCCAAGCAAGGAACGAAACCAATTATGACCGCACTCGAATGGCGTCGCCGGTTGCTCGACCTAATCTAATCTAACTAAAGAATATCTAACCAATCAAATATATGAATCTACTCAGACTTTTAAACCCGACCGCCGAACCCACCTGCAAAATCATCTTCACAAGATCATGCACAGCAAACGGTAACACCTATCAGGTTGGCGATGAAGCTTCCTTCAATGCACACACCGCCGCCGATTTAATCAGCAGCGGTGCAGGCTATGACCCCAGCGCGAGCAATGCGGCCGAGATTCGCGCCAAGCATCTTGAATCTCTTTTGCCGCCTCCAGTAATTCCCGCCGAACTTCCTGAGGATTGGGAAACGCTGCCTGCCATTTTTACAGATTGGCACAACCTCAACGCCAGCTTTCAAGCTCTAGCAACTCGACAAGAACAAATCTGGGACATCCTGCTTCCAAGAATGCGCCGATATACTCTTGACCCGGATACTCGCAGCATCGAGAACCAACCTTGGAATACCCGAAACCTCGCCTTACAAGGACTGGCTGGAGGCTTTAATATCGGCACAATCCCCGATGCTCACCATAGGGAAGTAAGTCACCTGACAGATTCATATCATCGAGCCGAAAAGGCTTGTGATGACTGGAAGCAATCGAACTCCGATGAGCTTTTTAGACTCCGCATCCTTTGTGGCGATACCGTTCAGAAGCTTCACGGAGACCTTTGCGAATCAATTCCGGCTCTACATCAAACTGGATTGGATATTTTCAGCCTAAGAATCAAGGCACTTGGTTTAAGCGACCGGAAGACTTCAGAACTTTATAGCGGCTCAGCCGATGCACTAAAATTTTCATCCTTTGACCAGCCGTCTTTGATGAATCTGCGCCTCGCCTATTACGAAAAGGGCGTTGGAGCTAGATGCTTCATCGACTCGACGGTCCCGACGATTGTGTGCGTCCTTAGAGGCTTCGAGCAGCTTTTGGCTAAAGTCAACACAGCAACAAAGGAGGCGAAAAGCGAACTCGCCCGCGCTTCCAAAGCAGCCGCCTAATTTCAGTTTGTGGATTCGGATTTGTCACCGACCGAAGCCGCCAGTCTCGAAAGGGTCTGGCGGTTTTGCTTTTCATCCATGCCACAATTCCGGCACCGTCTTTCCATGCCGACTGAACCAAACTTTTCCGCCATCCCGCCCGAGCTTGTAAATCAGGCTTGGAAGGCTTGGGAAGCTGGCGATGCATTCGTCCTAATGATGCTCACTGGGAACCAACACCGGGGACGGCTTTTGTTCGACAACCTCCATTCGTTTAAAGCGGCGGGAATTTACGAAGCCGCCCTTTTCAATGCATACACTCACGGCCCCCATCTCCGCCCGAGGGACTGGCAATTTCTCTTCACGCTGGCCGATAGGGAAAAGCTGGCGACGTGTGGCGACCCCTTGCCATCAAATCCCATTGAAGTTTATCGCGGGGTATCCGACCGCAGACATCGGAAATGGATTCGTGGATTGTCTTGGACTACGAACCCGAACACCGCCGCTTGGTTTGCCATTCGCCACGCTCGCCCCTATGCCGTGCCCGCCGTCTATTCACTCAGGGTGAAGCCCGAAGAGATTCTTTGCATCACGAACGACAGGGAAGAAGAAGAGGTTATGGTTGCGGCTTGGGATTGCGGGAGGATGAAACGATTGGAACCGATGCCGGAAAGCATCAAGCCCGACTAAGCACGAAAAGCCTTACCGCAAATTTGTTGCGTTAAGGAATCGACAGCCGGAATGAATGAATCAATCAAATAACGGGCTTTTGCCGTCCCATTCCTGCGGGATAACTGCACCGACTTTTATTTCTGTTAGGCGAAAACCACCCGCAAACCCTTATGGGGTAAGTGGTGGCCCGAGCCGGATTCGAACCAGCGACACGCGAATTTTCAATCCGCTGCTCTACCAACTGAGCTATCGGGCCTCACAACACCCTCGCGGGCGGGGCGCGAGTTAAGTATCCAGCACCTCACTTTGACAACCCAAAAATTGCTCGTAGATCAATTTTCTTTCTCCTCCGTCGCAGCCAGCCAAAATGCTGCGGTTAGAGCGCTGTGACAACCCCGTCACATCAACGCTTTCCCTCCGAACCATAGCTGCGTCACGTTTTCCGTAAATTCCATGGAGCTATGCCTTATTGACTCGATTGGTCTCAAAGTCTTCCGCACCAGTGATATCATCCCACTCACACCCGCTATCGAGAAATCACTCCCCGATCAGCCCGCTGAACTTGAAGCCTACTACCTCTCCTTGGTAAAAGGCGTGCTCGATGATTTCCCCCAACTCTCAGGTATCATCATCCGTATCGGCGAATTTTATCGTCTCCATGAAACACGGCGAGAGCGATTTCTTCTGCCGTACTCCGCTCAACAAAGCCTGCTTCCGCGTCAAACAAGCCAAGATCAGCGAGCTCCAGGCCCGGCGCGAATACCAAGGCGCAGGCGAATTCCCCTCCTACATAGGCCGCGATTGCGAACACTTCGCCCGCCAAAAGCTCTTCTTCCGCCGCGTCCGCATCCCTCCCATCATGAACGTTTACTGAGACTGCCTTTTCATCAATCACGCCGTCTCAAAAGTTCTCCGCCACTTCGTCCCCGATCCCGAACAAACCCTCCGCTCCGGCGAAGCCGCCGTCACCCTTTTTCCAACCATGATCTCCCTCGCCCGAGAGGCGCAGCTCCCAGCTGACGACATCGACCATATGCGCGATTTCTTCTCCCTCCTTCTGCGTGCCCGCCGCTACTACTTCCTCCCTTTCGACGACACACTCGCCGCCAACATCCGCTCCGCGGCAAAGGAATACAATCAACGTTACCCAGCCGCCGTCCGTGACCGCTACCAGATAAAAATCTCCTTCGGGCCCTTCAAAGTGAAGCGCCGCACGCTCTCCTAGGCCGCTTTCCTCCTGCTCAGAAAAAAACGCGCCTATCGTCTCATCGACCACCTCTTCACCCTCCACCTCCTCGGCTACGTCTTTCGCCTCTTCAAGCCCCGTAACCCCAAAGCCACCCCAAAATTTCTCCGCAAATCCGCCATGGGGATCGACTCCCTCTTCAAGTAGCGGGGAACCGTTCATCCGCAGAAAGACACACCCCACCCTTTCAAAAGGTCAATCCTGCGTTATCTACTGAGAGGTGAAAACACAATTCGACACAAGCAACCTGCGCCCGCGCGCCGCCGCGTCCACATTCATGCTTGGTTTGCTTTCCGCGTTCCAGCTCGGAGCAGCTCCTTTCAAGCTCCTCTCCATCGGCGATTCCCTCACCGAAGAATACCGCTTCGAACTACCTTTCACTGCGCCGTCCCTGAGTCCGGCCAATCAGAACGTAAAGAACTGGGTCGAGTTCCTCAACGAGCGCCGCCCGACCTATTTCTCCATGGGAAACTATTCCGGCGCTCCGGGCGCTTATCTCGACTACCGGAACGGCGGCTACGAATACAATTATAGCGTGCCCGGTTTTAAGGCGGAGACATGGGACGGAGTTCTCAATGATACAAGTTTCCGGAATCCCTTTGAAATTTCGACGGTTTTCGAACTTAACGCAGATCTCGGTTCAGTGGATGCCGTCCTGATCTTCCTCGGGGGCAACGACCTCAGCCTTAACAGCACCGACCTGCAAAACGACGAGATCCGGAAATTCATCTCGAACATTCATGACTACGTCCGCGATCGTGCCCCAGCCAACCTACCCATCATCGTAGCCACGGTCCCGGACATCGGTGCGACTCCCGAAGAGCGCCTTGCCAATCCCACCGCCGCTGCCGCCGCCCGCCAAAGAGTCGCCACCCTGAACGCCAATATCATCGCGGATCTCGGCGCGCGCCCCAACACCTACATCGCCCGTATCGACAGCCTCACCGATCGCATTTTCGACCAAGTCCCCTTTCACCTCAACGGCACGGAATTCGTCTACGAACCGGATTCCGAAAACCCTCCGCTCCACATTTTTTGCAGAGACGGCTTCCACCCCGGTGATGTCGGCCAAGCGATCATCGCCAACGAAATCCTCACCGCAATCAATCAGTTTGCCGCCACCCCCATCCCACTCTTCAGCAATCGGGAAATCCTTACCGACCTTCTCGACCAGAACCCCGACCAACCCTTCCTCGACTTCGTAGGCAGTGCGGGCGGCATGCTTGAAAACCCCGATAGCGACTCCCTCCCCAACCTGCTGGAATTCCTTCTCAACACCAACCCAGCCTCGCCCAACCCGGCCTTCGCCTTTCTCCCCGGCGGAACGGCGACCTACACACCTTCCACAGAAGCCCTCCGCTTCGCAGATCTTTCCTTCCTCCAGTCCGCAACCCTCACAGACGACTGGATCCCCGTCCCACAAAGCAACCTCCAACCCCAACTCGACGGCTCCATAAAAATCCTCCCCAGCGGCCCGAAACTTTTCTACAAATTCCTCGCTGTCCCGAAACCCTGAACAGTTTCTTCTAAGAGCCAAAGTCTAAGATTTATAGTTTTAAAAAATGCATCCAGAACTCCAATCCCTCCTCAAACAGCGTCTCGACGTTATCGCTGACCACCCCTTTCGCGATCGCGACCCAGCCGCCCACCTCGAGGCTCTCAAAGGCGTCTCCCAAAAAATCGCCGTTTATTCGGCTGCTCATCAGTCCGAATTTGACGCCAAGATGCGCCACTACCTCACAAGTCATTCCTATCAAAAGGCACTTGACCACCTTTCCGCTTAACAACCCTTCCACCTTGTTCCGTGTCAATCGCCGCTCCTCTTCTTCTCATCTCATGAAGGCTATCCTCCTCTCCCTACTCCTTCTTACACCTCTCGCCGCCAAGCCGAACATCATCACGGATGACCTCGGCTACGCAGACCTTTCCTGCTACGGGCAGAAGCACTACTCCACCCCGAACATCGACAAACTCGCCGCCAACGGCATCCGCTTCACCCGCCACTACTCAGGCGCGGCTGTCTGCAATCCTTCGCGTTGCTCCCTGATGACCGGCAAAGACAGCGGCCACGCATCCGTCCGTGGTAATGGAGCCATCGCCGTCCCCAAGGAAGAAATCACAGTCGCCGAGATTGCCAAAAGCGCCGGCTACAACACCGCAATGATCGGCAAGTCCTGTGTCACCGGAAACACCCAGACACCCGAGGACGTTCTCGGCAGCGGCTTCGATTTCTTCTACGGCACCACCGACCATCGCGACGGCCACTTCCGCTATCCAAAGTTCGTCTACAACAACCTGAAAAAAGTCGAGTTCCCCGAGAACAACCTCCACACCGGCACCCATTACGATGCCAACCTCTACACCGAGCAAGCCCTCGGTTACATCGAAAAACAAGACGCGGAAACCCCATTCTTCATGCTGCTGTCCTACCCAATTCCTCACGCCTCCGTGGTCGCTCCAGAAGAGCAACTCAAAGCAGCCCGCCCCCTCGTGGAAAACGAAGTCGGCCTGAAAAAATCCGGTCACTACACTGCAACCCCCGAGGTAAAGGGCAACTACATCGGCATGCTCAAAGTCCTGGACGACGCGGTCGGTAACATTGTCGCAGAACTCGAGAAAAAAGGCATGACCGAAAACACGATCATCATGTTCACCAGCGACAACGGCCCTCACTTTGAAGGCGGCTACAAACCCGAGCACCTAGATTCCAACGGCCCGCTGCGTGGCGGCAAACGCGATCTCTACGAAGGCGGTATCCGTATCCCCTTCATCGTCTCATGGCCCGCCTCCATCAGGCCCGGCCAAACCTCCGACCACCCCTCCGCCTTCTGGGATTTCCTCCCCACTGTCTGCGAACTCACAGCCCAGCCCATCCCGGAAAACATCCAAGGCCTTTCCTTTGCACCCACCCTCCTGGGAAAAGATCAACCGAAGCACGATTATCTCTACTGGGAGTTCCACGAGCAAAACATCCGCCGCGCCATCCAGGTCGGCGATTGGAAACTGGTGCAATATAACTTGGCTAACCCCAACGAAACCACCACCGAGCTCTTCGACATCGCCAATGACATCTCCGAAACTACCGATCTCTCAACCGAGAATCCCGAGAAAACAGCAGAACTCCTAAAACTCATCTCCACAGCCCGCATCCCCAACAAAAACTTCCCCCTCCCCGTCTTGGATCAACCATGATCCATCTTCTTGAAAGTTGAGAGTTGCAGATTGAAAGTTAAACCTCAGTGCTCCGTCACCTCCGCCTCCAAAATTTCCGCTGTTTCGGCTCGCTGGCCCTCGAAGCCCCGCCCTCCGGTCTCATCCTCATCGGCGAAAACGCACAGGGCAAAACCTCGCTGCTTGAGGCGATCTGCACCCTGATCCGGCTCCAGTCGCCGCGCACCAACCGCCTCAATACCCTCACCAAATTCGATTCCCCGGGCTTCGGCGTCGCCGGCGATCCATGGGAGCAGGAACGCAAGATCCAACAAACCTCCACAAAAGGCCTGCTGCTCAAGGCAGACGACGAAATCCGCCACTCCCGCACCGAATACCTTGCCGATGGCGGCCTCGTCGTCTGGATGGGAAACGAAGACCTCAGCCTCATCCGCGGACCCGGCGATACAAGACGACACTTCCTCGATTTTCTCGGCGTCCAGCTCGACCCAAAATACCGCACCGCCATCACCCGCTACCGCCGCGCCCTCAAAGCCAAGAACCTACTTCTCAAAGAGCCCAGACTCCGCCTCCCCGAGCTCCACGCCTACGAGGAAATCCTCATCGAACACGGTAACTTCATCACTCAGAGCCGCCAACAACTCGTCGCAGATCTCGCCCCCCTCGTCGCCGCCGCACAGCTTGATATTTCCGGCAAAAACGAGGCCCTAACACTCACCTACCTCCCGGCCACTGGCCCTTCGATGAAGGATTCCATCCTCCAAGCCCGCCAACGCGAGACCGCCACCCGCCAAGCTGTCGTAGGCCCCCATCGCGATAACCTCTCTATCCGCCTCCACGGCATGCCCGCTTCTGACTACGCCAGCGAAGGCCAGCAACGCACCATCGCCCTTGCTCTAAAACTGGCTCAAGGCGATCTCCTTCACCAGCGCAGCTCCAAAACTCCCATCTACCTGCTAGACGACATCTTCGGCGAGCTCGATCCCACCCGCCGCAACGCACTCCTCAATCATCTCCCCCCGCACGCCCAGAAGTTCATTACCACCACCCACCTCGACTGGATGAAATCCACCGCCTCCATCTCCCCCCTACCCATCTTTGAGGTCAGGGAAAATTCCCTCCACCCCCGCTAAAGAGGAAGGACATTTCTGCCCTTCTCTGCCGCTATTCCGCCCCGTATTCATTGTATTTCAGCGATGATCCCTTGACCCGCTCTGCCGGATACTTCTCCGCGTTGCGGCGGAGCTTTTTCTCCATCGCATTCAGTAAGTCGATGTCGAGATTGTCCGCAAGCTCGACAAGATAGATCGCGATATCCGCGATTTCCTCTTCGATCTCATCACGCTTGCTCACGACTCTTTGCGCAACCTCCTCCGGATTCTTCCAGAGAAAATGCTCCAGCAACTCACTCGCCTCGATGGAAAGCGCAATAGCCATATCCTTGGGGTTGTGAAACTGCACCCAATCCCGCTCGTCACGGAACGCCCTAATTTTTTCTGTGATTGCCTGCAAATCCATATTTCGAAAGTCATTCAAATACTACCCACTTGAAATATCTTGGAAAGCCCATTCCACCGCCGACTAAACCTTCGCCTCCAGCCATTTCCCTTTGAAATGAAGCCGCGTGAACACGATCGACTGAGTGACCAAATCGCACCCAAGCACGATCCACACAGCGGTAAGAGAAATCCAGGAAGTCTGTGCCAGCAACCACAACACGCCTATCCTGAAGAAGATCATACTTCCAAACGACCAGCTCATCACCATCCGGGTAGCACCGGCTCCACGCATCGTGGATTTCAGAATGATGCATGTCGCGAAAAACGGTTGGGTTATCGCACAAACGACAAGTAGTGGCCCGGCCAGCCCGATATGAACTTCACTGCCAGGTGCCATCAGACCGATCAAAGTTTCGCGGCCGAACAAAAAACAAAGCCCCATAAAAACCATCAGCCCGACCGCCAGCTTCCACGAGAACCGCACCGCACGCACCGCCAATTCAGGAGATCCAGCCCCGAGATACTGCCCGGTCAGGGCTGCGGCCGCAGCGGCAACTGCGAAGCCCGGAAGAAAGCTCATCGATTCCAGCCGGATCGCGATGAAATGTGCGCCCAGTGCTCCCTTGCTTTCCAAACCGGAAATTACCCGCACACCGTAGGAGTGGATACCCCACATCCCTGCAATCTCAATCGCTTGCGGAACCCCAACCCGCCAGATGCGCAGCATCGTTTCCCCGTGCAACGCCAGTCCAGCACGACTCCACCGCAACAAACCTTCGCCCCGGCGCATCGCTAAAAGCATCACCAGCGTTGCCAGTCCCGCGACCCATCCAACCACCGTCCCCAATGCGATCCCCTCGACTCCACGACCGCCGAACGGCTCCGGCCCGAAGACAAACAACACGCTCGCGCCCATGTTCACAATGTTTACCACCAGCATCGCGAGAAACGGCGTTTTCGTATCGCCAGCGCCGCGCAGTGCCGCACTCACCGCAAACACCGCTCCTGCCACCGGACCCGACCACGCGAGCATCCGGATGTAATCCTCCGCATGGACTGCAGCATCTGCCCCAAGACCTATCCACTGGATCAAAACTGGAGTCCCAATCTGTAGAATTACGAAGGCCACCACACCGGCCAATGCACCGAGCCAAAGCCCTTGCCCCAGACCCCGTTCTGCGAGCTCACCGTCCCTCGCACCTGTCGCCCGTGAAACCAAAGCCATCACTCCGGTTGCGATCGCTCCCTGAAATATATAAATGAACCAGCCCACATAACCACCTAGACCCATCGCATCAAGAACCGCCACTCGCTCCTCACCCTCAGCCATTCGCCCGGCGATCAGGATGTCCGTCAACCCGACAAAAAACGCCAAGATCTGCTCAAGCAAAGGCCACATCGCAAGGGTGAGCACCTGCATCGTCAAACTCATTTCCCCGAGTTTCCCCCCAAGCCTTACCTCCGCGCCAGTCTCGCTCGCTTCCACTGATATACCCGGCTTGTCCATTCGCGCGGAGCCTCGCCTCACACCTCCGGTGTTTCAATCGAAGAGTTGCTAGATCGCCTACGCCCGCCGCATGTAGTCAGGCACCTGATCTCGCTGCTTGGCTGGTGGGATTGCCGTGCTGGAAAAAGAAATCACCGCACCAATACCTGCCGCATGACTCGCGCCCAAGCGTGGCTCGACCTCAAACTCGGGAAATTTAAATCGGGCTCTGGCCCGCAGCCACATGAAAGCACTCCAGAGAAACAGCAGAAGTCCTACCACCGCAGCCACCACAGACCCCGTAATCTTCGCCCACGAAGGAACAGACTGCGCCGCAACAGGCTCCTCCTTTGTATTCTTCGCAAACGAACGCGCCTGCCTGCCCTCCGGGACCGTTTCCATCGTTTCCTCCGCAGTCCCCTCCGCCATCCTCTCCATCCAGTAGATCCGGATAGACATCTGCACAAGAAACGCCTCAAGCTGCCCGAACGGCTTCGAATTATCGGCAGCTCGATACACCGAACTCTGCAAAGCTCGCCTTTGCTCCGCAGCGGAAACCGCATCCGTAATAATCGGGCTGAGATACATCGCCGACCGCTGGGGCGCTCCCATATAGTAATAGAGGATCACCGCAGGTTTCCCCGCCGAATAAAGACGCTCCACCACCTCTTCCTCGCGGACATCGCCGGGAATTTCTTGATCCTTACCGAAGACGTAAACAAACATCTCGATTGACGAATCCCCGCTGTGATAGGCCAGAAAAGAATCCAAATCCTTGCGATTCCTACTCGATATCAAGCCCTGCGGATCAACAAGGTGCCCGGCCGGTCTTTCGGCGAAATAATCGGCGAGATATTCTTCGCTTACGACATTCTCATCCTCTTCTTCCAGAGCCAGTTCCTCAGCTGTTGGCTTCAAAATCACAGAAGGACCTTCCTTCTCGTCCTCGGGAGCCGATTCGAAATCTAACAACGATCCTCCTGCCAGCCATCCCTCCTCGATCATCTGCTGCCTCTTTTCCGCATCCCATGCAGGCATCGGAGGCTCGATGAACCCAAAGGCACTCAACGAAAAAATCCCGGTCAGAATCAACGTCAAACACCTCATCGATTGACCTCCTCTTCGGCACGCGCCGCCTCGGAACCGACATCACGGTTTCCACCGCGGATCTTTTTCACGAGATCCTCAACCTCAACGGGAGTCGAAACCTTGCGCTCATACTTCTCAGGATCACGTCGAACCACACGACAGCGCTTTCGAAGCAGCTTCGCGAGTTGACGCAGACACCTCAACGTCCCGTCAGCATAACGTCCTTGGAGCCAGTAAGAATGCGCTCGTGAAAGGCAATCAAAAGTATCGCGCTCGTCAAAAAACGGATCCAGTAAGTAACCAAAACTCATCCCTGCGGATTTTGAATCTGGATCAATCACGATGAGTATCCCGGCCTCGTTCGGCTTCTCGACCGGCACATCCTCAAACACCCCACGATTTAACAACCAGAAACCAAACTGCCGGAGATTTCCGGTCTCACCCAGACTCCCCGTATAAACCGCCACGAATATCTGCGGAAAGGCGATACCGATACTCTCAATCAAATCCTCGATAGAATCCCGCTCGCTGCGACGGAAGATTCCCGCAGCATCAGTCAGACTGCGAAGTTTCACCTCACTATCTCCGAACATCCTGTCGGCATCCTCCATTGAAAATCCGCAATGTGGACACGCCACCGCTGCACGGTGGATGCGCTGCACGCATCGAGGACATTTCATATTCGCTTCCGTTCTGATACGGAGTTCTCAGTATTACGTCAAAGTAAAACAATTCTGAATCAGTCCGCCTCTTCACCAACGTCGAGCGTGAGCGCTACCGCGGCTCCAATCGCGCACATCACCGAATAGCCCGCCAAAGGAATCAGCGGCGACATCGCTTGTACCTGTGAAGCGATCCCGCCCAGAACCAGAATTGCCACTGCGATCACCGTGTTCGACGCCGATACGTAGTCGGTCCGTCGGTCTCCCTTTACGGCGTCCACGACCCAGGTTTTCCTACCGAGTCGCACACCTGCGTAACCGAGATTGAATAGTAGAAATAACACCGGCCAGGCAAGTGGATGCGCCGCCCAATCCGGCGAGATCCAACCAATTCCAAAAGCAAAAACCCCGATCAGAGCTGCTCCGAATCCACCCAGTGACATCGCCAGATGGGACGCTTTGTCGGACAATTTCCCCCATAAAAACGAACTGCTCGCACTAGCGATCCCTGAAGCGATCACAAACCCACCCAGCGAAACCATCGTCCCACCGGTCTTTCCCGCGAGCACGACCAACAATGGCGAAGCTAGAGCGCTACCAAGAAGAAAAAATCTCGTGATAATGAAGCGCCGGAACAGCGCATCATCTTTCAGCAACTGAAGCCGATCGCGGATATCACGTGACATCGGTTCCTCGCTCGGTTCCTCGGCAGGCTCGTCGATTCGTCCATACAGAGCCGCGCCTATCACCCAAAACAAAGAAGCTCCAAGAACACCCCAGGCAAGAAGTCTTGCCGCCGCCTCGTCTTTGATTGCGATGAGCGCAAGTGCAGCGACCGTCGAAATAACTCCGGAAATCGTTGCAGAAACGCCACCCACCTTTCCCCTCGCGCCCTTCGGAATAACCCGCCCGAGGACATCCTTGCTACTGATCGAACAGAACGCCCTAGCTGTCGCAAACCACGCCACCGCCACCAGCATCATCACCCCCGCGGCCGTGGCCGATAGTAGCAACGCAACACCCCCCATCATTGCCACCGCCATTGCCTGTGCCAACGCCCCGCCTGCAAACACCCGCTTACGAAGCCGAAAGCGCTTAACCCAAGCCGAAATGAAGATCTGTGGGAGCATTGAACCAGCCTCACGGACCGGCACCAGCAGTGCGATCACTCCACCCGAAACACCCATCTGCGTCAGAAGCCAGGTTAGAACCGTCTTGGGATTGATCATAACGTCACCCAGCTTCGTGCACGTCATCGCAGCGATCATCCGCTTGGCGTTTCGTTTTTGGGTCGGGTCTAATTCACTCATCTTAGGCCTTCCATCGCGGAAAAGACCATAAACCTGAAACCTATATCCCGATAGGTCGAGCCGGAAAGCTCCCTGCACGCCAGATCCAAAGGGTTAGGAAACGTGTTGGCACCGCCCTAGCTCACACCCATGCTCCCAAGCATGACTCCGGATACGATCAGCACATGGCTCCAACAGCTCAACATTGAAGAGGCAACCACCGCAATTCTGGGACTTGTCGGCTCCATACTCTATCTTTGCACCTTGGCGCTGCTCGCAAACTTCCTGGCCAAGCGCATCATCCAGCATGCCGTCCATCCCATCATAAAGCGAACCGCTATCACACTCGACGACCTATTGATCGAGCATCGCGTGATCGCCCGCTTCTCCCACATCGTACCTGCTGCGGTCATCCACATCTATGCCCCAGCACTCTTCGCCGGCTACAAAGAGCTTCTGGAAATCGTCAGCCTACTAGTGAACACCTACCTCATCATCATCGCCCTGTTCGTGATCGATGGAGTCATCAATTTCGCACGCGCCGTCTGGGAAAATGGCCCGGTCGGACGCCGCTACCCGGCAAAGAGTTTCGCACAAGCCAGCAAACTCGTCATCAATCTGATCGGCTTGATTTTCATTCTCTCAGCGCTCCTCGGGAAATCTCCGATAGTGCTTTTCTCAGGCCTGGGTGCTATAACCGCGATCCTGCTCCTAATCTTCAAAGATGCGATCCTCGGCTTGGTCGCCGGCTTCCAACTCTCGGTCAATAACATGATCATGGTCGGCGACTGGATCGAGATGCCCGCACGCGGTGCCGATGGCGATGTGACTGACGTTTCACTGACCACCGTGAAAGTCCAAAACTGGGACAAGACCATCACCACGATCCCGACCTACGCGCTTATCTCAGATTCGTTCAAGAACTGGCGGGGCATGAGTGAAGCAGGTGGACGCAGGATCAAACGCCCCCTCAATATCGACATGCGCACCATCCGTTTCGCCGATGGGGAACTGCTCGAACGCTTCAAGCGTATCCGTCTACTTGCTCCGTATTTGGAGGCCAAGCTCGACGAAATCAGGAAATACAACGAAATCGTCGGCGGAAATCTCGACGAGCTCGTCAACGGTCGTCGCCTGACCAATGTCGGCACCTTCCGTGCATACTGCCTCGCCTACCTTCGCGAACACCCGAAAGTCCATCAGAATATGACTCTACTCGTTCGCCAGATGGCCCCCGGCCCGGAAGGATTGCCATTGGAAATCTACGTCTTTACCAATGATATCGCCTGGGCAAGCTACGAAGATATCCAGAGCGACATCTTCGACCACTTCCTCTCGGTGCTTCCAGAATTCGATCTAAGCCCCTACCAGTCACCCAGCGGCGCCGATCTGGAGAAGATCGGGCACGGATTTAAATGATGATTCTCAAGCTTCAACAAGCAGCCTATTCGTCATCATCGGAATCCCGGTCAAAATCCAACTCTCTTTCTTCCGGCTTGAAAACCAAACCCATTTTCTCGACCCAAGAGCCGAGGTCGCCAGCATCTTCGATGGCCTCTTTCGATTCCTCCACGATCTTGATCTGCCCGATTGTCTCCGCCTGACTCTGGATTTCGCCCATTTTGGCAGCAAAGGCATCTCGGATCGCACCAGCGTCCGTGACAAACTGTGCGTCGATCTCGCCCTGCTTCCGGGTATGATAAATCACCATTTTCGCCATCTCAGGCGAGACACTGATCCCCCTGGGCTCGATTTCATTTGGAAACAGACGGTTGTCTTCCACACACTCCTTGAGTAACTCCACCTGAGGATCCCATTGCTCTTGACTGCTTTTTTTGAGCCCGCGCAGAAAAGCAGTGAGGTCCCAACCAAGCTTCTTCACGTTTGCAGCCAGAGCGTTGTTGCGCTTTGTGTCTGCGGCGAACATCAATTCTTTCGCTTTGGCGGTGAGGTCGGCTCCGGCCGCACCCGAACCAGCGCCCTCAATTGTTGCGGATTTCCCAGACTTCGCGTCACCGCTCCATTCGATGATGAAACCCGATGCGTCGCGCCCACGATCCATGCCGTCCCATCCTTTTCTGGGGCGCCAAATCAATGCTGATTGAGCATCGTCCGCATTGGCACCGTCCACCCATTTGGCCATCGTCCACGCCTCACCGGTGACCCATTTCCAAAGCTCATCCTTGAGCACTCCGCCGAGCCAAATACCGTCGTCAGCAATCAGATATTTTGTCATCCCCTCGATGTCTGCCAGCTCCTTGGCATCGGAAACCACCAGCAAATGCCCCCCTCCGGATTCAGCGAACTCTGCCGCCTCTTGCCAGTTGCCAGAGCGAGGGATATACAGCATGTGGCGACTCCCCAAGGACACCGTTCCAGGGGGATACACAGGAATCTCACCACCGAGAGACCCTCGGGTCGCGACAAGTTGGGAGGCCAATGTGCCGGGATTCGATCCATTAACACGCCATTGGATGACGAACGGATTGAGCGTATCGGAGCTCGTGGTAGAAAGGCTCCCACTTCCCTCCATGACGACAAATCCGCCACCACCCGTAGGCAGACTTTCCGGGGTCCACGCGCGGCCATCAACAAGAGCCCAGGTCTCGGCGCCGTTGCGGGCTGCACCAAGCCAAAAACCACGTCCCTTTGAAACCTCTCCGGGCAGCCAACTGAGGTCCGTGTCAGGAGTCGCCAAATGCCCACCGTGATCCTCGGCAAACCGGGCGGCATCCATCCAGATCATCGGCTTGGAAATAAAGAAATAGTCGCTCTTCCCCTTACGAACGCTACCTATAGGCATCTCCGAACGGTTGCCAGAAACCAAGAGAGACCGCAACCGTTTGAGCGACTCCTCGGCAGTCTCTACCTTTTGCGGAATTACCGGAATGGCCGCTTTACGCTTATTCGCCGCAGCTAGTTCAGCAAGCTCACGCTCCCGAGCAGCCACAGCCTCAGCCTTGGCCTCCTTTCTCATGGCCTCCCTGTTGGCGATGATCTCCTGATTCTCCCTTTCCCTAGTGATCTGGGCTTTTTTCAAAGCATCCCAGGTAAATTTCACCGCAAACAACAGGCCGATGATAACGGCGATCTTTACCAATATTTTGGGATCAAAACCTACTTTGGTCACGGGTGCCGAGCCCCTACCAATGGAAGAAGTTGTCGTCCCCGTTTTGCCGCCAGGATTTCTCGGTGACTCGGCTTTGATAACCACCGCAGATTTAAGAATTCCACTAGCAGCGGCAGCCTTCAAGGCCGATTGGAACGCTGACACGTCGGCCATCCTGTTGGCAGGATCCGGAGCGGTCGCTTCCCGCAAGACCGCCTCTACCCCCGGCTTGCATTTGGTGAATGAAGACGGCGACGGGGCGTTCGGACCATACGGCCGCCCGGTAATCAGCTCGTAAAACATCGCACCCACTGAATATACGTCTGACTGTTTTGTAGCTGCGCCAAAATTCTCCACCACCTCGGGCGCGGTAAAATGAGTATATACCTCCGCCGCAGGATCGGTATGCACCGGACGAGAGAGCCCAAAATTACCAATTTTCGGCTCAGCCTTTTGATTCAAAAGAATACTCAACGTGCTGAGGTTGCCGTGAACTAATCCGTTTTCGTGCGCGTAGGCGAGACCCTCACAAATCCCGTCGATAATGTTCATGGATTGCTCGAATTCGATCACGTTTCCCCCCGTGGAACGCGCGAGCGATTTGCCCGGCACGAATTCCATTACAGTATAGGGCATCCCCTCGATACGATCGGAGTCGATGATTCCGATGAGGTTAGGGTGGCTCAGTCCGGCTACCGACCGTGAGGCGTTTTCAAACGAATCCCGGAATTCAGGGTCACTTCCGAGTTCGGGAGAAAAAATCTTAATCGCCACCTGCCGGTCAAGTGAGCGCTGAGTCGCAAAATAAACAGCGCCTAATGTATTGAATGCGAGCACTTCACTGAATTCGAATGCGGGCAGCAGCGTGTTCATTGACTCTAGAGAAGGAGCGCTAAATTGCGATTGAGACATCTTTGTATATATGCGTAAGGGATTCCTGAAAATTTATTGTGAAGATTTACTACAGCCCAGCACCGTGGTCAATTGAAAGCTCTCAGATCATTTTTCAGTTACTCGATAGTATCGGTTCCTAAGATAAGTTAACGTAAATAGTTCGTACAAATGCGCACCTATTGGCAGGCCTGGGTCCAGCCGCCACGACTGCATTAATGTGAGGAAAAAATCACCCGAAAGAGCCTAAGCCTGCCAAAACGACTTTCCCATCGATCGATCAGATCTTTTCTTTCCCAGTTCTATTCAAACAAATTTGAAAAGCTATCGACCCATGAAACCAAAGGTCACTGCAAGTCATGAAAGTACCCCGGCTTGGATTCGAACCAAGGACCAATTGATTAAGAGTCAACTGCTCTACCAACTGAGCTACCGAGGCGTTGGTTGGTGGGAAGTTAGGGTGATACCGGACCGGTTTGCAAATCAATTTACGCGGAGACGTGAAACGAACTTACCGGACCACTTCCCCACGAATCATGCCACCCGCTGGCGGGCCATCGAATCGCGCATCTCGGTCAACAAAGCGACATCTTCGATCTGGTTTACTCGCTGCAGAGAGTCAATGAGGTTGTTCAGGATTCGCATCAGTATCGTGCCGAGATCTGCTGCTTCTCCAAGTTGCCTGCGCTGGTCCGCAGTAAGCTCGTTGGAAGGATCTGTCAGGGCCTCCTGCGAGTGGAGTCGACCATTGTCGAAACAATCGACCACCACCGGACGCCCGTCTTCAAAAAACCTACACAAGAAATGACCGGGAAACGAGATACCCTGAACCTCCATGCCTAGCCTTTGGGCGAGTAGCATGTAAATCACACCGAGACCGATCGGATTCGAAATGTTCTCGGCGATACACCACGCGAGGTCTCCGTTACGGGGATCATAGTAATTCTGCCGATTCGATTTCAGGCGCCCTTCCTCAAAGAGGTAAATCCGCAGATCGTTCTCGGTCGGGATTAGAGGATATTTCTCTTGGATTTCCTCCGCAAGCAGATCGAGCGCGTCGGAAAGAGGCTGGCGGAGTGAAACGCCGTCGTGAAGGAAATCGGAGAGGATCCGTAAATGGCTTTCGAAGAGTTCCCAGTCTTCATCTAGCGCCGCAGAACCAAAAGCCGGAGTCAGCCACTCATCTCTCAGAATTTTTCGCCGAACAGGCTTTAGTATATCCGTAAGGATTCGCTTTTCCGGTTCATTGAGAGACTTCGCCACATCCGGAAGGATCTCGCTGACATCACCACCGACTTCTCCGAGCCTATCGCGGACCACGGACCGCACTTCGGGAGTCTCGTCATCGAGCAATCGGAGCAAAGCGGCCAATTCCCGTATATCAGGCGAGGATGGGTTCGTCATACCAGGAGCAGGGTTTCCAAAAGAATTATGGGGAGAGTGAGAAAAACAAAAGTCATTACCTGATTCTCAAGCGGCCAAATAAATCCGCAAGTGCGGATAATGAACGAAAGCCGGTAAATGGTGCGCGATACTGGGTTCGAACCAGTGATAGGATACCTACCCTTGCACCTACGGGGAAAACCATATCCGCAAAGGGATTCAAAACAGTAAAAACTTGACGGATTAGCAAGAATAGGACACAGTTTTGCACACCTCGAACCCTTTATCGAATCTTTACCCACCACCATCATGGCCAGCATCTACAAACGAACCGGAGCGGACACCTACCAAGCGCAATTTTACATCACCAATCCGGCGACGGGCGAACTCCGAAAAGTGAGGAAATCGACTGGATTAAAAAACAAAAAAAAGGCTCAGGCACTTGCCGACGAACTCGAACGGGCAAACAAGGAAGTTATCCAAGGAGGAACCGAACGGGCGCAAAAGGCGAAAGCAATCCTCGCCGAGGCCGTCTTGGAGATCGAGCGCGAAACCTTCACCGCACCGACAGCCAGAAAATACCTAGCCAAGCTCTTGCAGCTCGCTACGGGCGAAGAACTCCAGAGTTTCACCATCAGCTCGTGGACGGCGGAATGGCTTCGCAGGAAAGAGCGTGGAAGCAGCAAGTCAACTATCGCCAGATACAATGGCCACACGAAGAGCTTCCTGATATGGCTTGGCGAGGCGCGATCCGTGAAACCACTCGAAAGCATCACCCCGAACGATGCGCGGCAATGGCGGGAAAAATTGCAAGACGAGGGGCGCGTCGGCAAAACCGTTGCCGGATACATGAAGGATATGGGTGGAGTCTATCGAGCCGCCATCCGGGAAGGTCTAATCTCCTACAATCCATTCACAGCTCTTGAAGCCGTGGACACCGACGACAGCGTTCAACGCAAGCCCTTTACACCGGAGGAAGTCGCAAGGCTCATTGCAGCCTCTCCTGACGCGGAATGGGGCGGACTGATACTTGTGGCAGCTTACACCGGGTTACGCCTTGGCGATGCCGCCCGCCTATCATGGAGCGCGGTTGACCTGCAAAAAAAGCTCATCACGCTAATCCCTTCCAAGACTAAGAGAAAGAAGCGCGAGGTAAAAATCCCTATCCAGCCGGACTTACTCACATTTTTTGAAGGCGTGAATATCACCAGCGACGATCCGACCGCGCCCGTTTTTCCTACCCTCTCAAAAATACCCGTAGGAACTGGCACCGGACTTTCTTCCACCTTCAACGGCATTATGGCCGGGGCCGAGGTTGACCGAGGAAAAGCATCACGCCCCGAAGAAGAGCGAGGCGTTGGCCGGATTGTTTACGAGCGCGGTTTCCACAGTCTGCGCCACACGTTCACTTCATGGCTACGCAATGCTGGCGTGAGTGAAGAAGACAGGATGGCATTGACCGGACACAGCACACGGGAATCACACGCGATTTATTCACACGCCGACGAAGCCGCTTCCAAAGCCGCAATCGATAAACTCCCAACCCTCAAAAAATCGAAACCATGAACTACGAAGACGTAAGCAGAAAAGCCCGAGCAGCAATCTTTGAATTGCGCGGGATGGCACGTGAAGGAAATCGTGAGGCGATAGCGGAACTCAATAGTATCGGGGTTCATATCGCGCATGATCTTGCTTTTATGCGTGTATGGCCACCCGAAGCGGCGGTTGCGGTTGCGGAATCATCAGCGCAATCTGACGAATGGGTCGTGAGTATCCCATCCATCCATGAGTTAAGGAAAGAAGCAATCGAACGCCAGATACCGGCGAACCTAGGCGATAAACTAACGATCCGGCCAACTCCAACTTCTGGGAGCGGCGGAACAAGGTATTTTGACCCAAACACGAAGGGCGGATTCACATATCAAATCTGGAAATTTTTTGATGCTTGCTACGGGATAAATCACTTCCCATCTCCCCCTGCTCGGTTTTCAGACTTTATGACGGGCGCGTTTTTGGATGATGCTTTTTTGAATGGTTGGCGACCGGAGGATTTTACCGGGTGGATTCTGGAGAGCCAGAGGGAGATGCTATCCGTCACAGAGAAAGCCATGGCGTTACCAATACTCACAATCGAATCACTTCCACAATGGATAGCACTAGGCATGGAATGGGCAGATGCTATCTGTATCGGGAGATGGGAGGAATACCCATGGCCGCAAAAGATTCTGGATCGCGCAAAAACTAAGACCAGCCAGTTTGCAAAATCGCCACGCGGCTGCAAGACAGTCGTGAAGGGATGGATTAGCGATGGACTCAAGTCCATGATTGCCGCCGCCTAATTTTAGCCATTTTAAACCCGTTTAAAAGGGTTACGGGATACCTTTAAGAGGAAGTAAAAATGTTAAAAATGCGAAGCACTTATGAGTGCTAAAGCATTACCAAAAACGACGGAACCCGAGTGGGCAGATGAAAGATTCATCACCCAAACTTTCGGCTTAACACATACCCCGATCTTCAATCTCAGGAAGGCGCGAAAAATCCGCAGCCTTTCCACGAAGGGCCAAGGGCAAAAATACGGCAAGCGACTTTTCAATGTCGCCTCAGTCCGCGCATATCTTGCAGCTCAGGAAGAGCGCGAGCTTGTGGAAATGGAAGGGGGTCAGCCATGAATCCCTCAGATTGTCGTAAGACAAACAAACCCGTGACGGAGATCGAGGAACTACTCACCTCCGATCAACGCCGTATCACCCCTGCTCAGCATCAATCGTTCAGGGAATCAATTACCCCTCCAACTCACCGCGATTTTCATGCGGTAGATTATGAAGTTGCCGGAGACCCAGCCATTGACCGCGCCCCCGAGACTCAGGGATACGGGAAAATCAAACGTGTGCTTCAATTGCTTGACGGAATCGAAAACGAAAGGGGGATCGCATGAGCGCATCCACTTTACCAGAAAGGCCAGCCGCAGGGATTACACCTCCCGCGACCAGCCAACCGTTTCCGGCAATTCCTGCAAAGGATGATTCAGATACTACCCTCGGAAGGTCGATTTTCCAAGATGGGATTTATGGGAGCCGGACGATCTCGGACATCAGGAACCAGTTGGAGTTGAAATACGCGACATGCCTTTCCACTGGCAGCGCGAACGGTTTCCCCATCGACATCACCGAGATCGAGAATCCGCTTTTCCGGCAGATCTCAGCGGCGGCGGTATCATCGAAGGGCTGGACGATCAAAGACCTTGTGGAATGCCACGACAGGCTCGCCATACCCGCCGAGGGCATATTGATCGCGACACTCGAAAGTCCGATATGGGGCGAGGATGATGTTCACGTCTTCCACCTGCTGCGGACGCTTAAAGCATATCAGCGGAAATCCCAACATGGAGGGCGGACACTATGACACCCATCCAACAAAGGTTTGCCGATGACGTGGAACCGATGGCACCAATCGACCTAACAGACAATCACTCGGATACGGCCACCGAGATTCCCGACGATGTTTTCCCCGTCCCGGCTGGAGGGATCGGCAACAATGCCGCCGCCGAAGTCATCTTCCCGGTGATGGGAGAAATGCGGAAAATCTTCATGCGCGGAACTTCCGTTCACGAGATCGCATCGACCGACGAAGCAGATCATCTTTCGCAGGTATCGCCGGAGAGGTTTTGCAGCATCGTGGAAACCGGAGGACGTAGGATCGCACGGCGGGAAATCCAAAAAACGGAGGAAGGGGAAAGGCGCATCGTGTGGCGAACTACCACGCTTCCAATAACATCAGCCAGGATCTTGCTTGGAACGGATGCGGCTCGCCAGCACCTGCCCGCTATCCGCCAGCTCGCCAACTGTCCAATCCTGACCCCAGACGGGAATGTCCTTGGGCGCGGATACCACGATCACGCCGGGGGAACCTACATCGGCGCCGGACACCCACCGGAGGAAATCCCGTTCGGAACCGCCGTTCGATCACTGCTAGACATCCTTGGAGATTTCGATTTCGCCACGGAATCGGATCTTTCCCGAGCTTTCGCGAGTCTCATTTCGCCAGCCTTGAAAATGGGCGAATGGATCAACGATGATTTCCCCCTCGACCTTGCCGAGGCCGATCAAAGCCAATCCGGGAAAACCTTCCGCCAGAAACTCACTTGCCGGATCTATAATGAAATCCCCACTTCCATCATCATCGCGAAAGGCGGAGTCGGCAGCGTGGATGAAAATATCTCGACCGCGCTCGTAAAGGGTCGGCCATTTATCACGCTCGCCAACATCCGGGGGAAGATCGACAGCACAATCCTGGAGGAAGCCCTACGCGGTTCTGGTCGGGTGAACTGCCGGACGTTGCGCCACAGTGCCGAAGTCGATTGCAGGCCGTTCATGTGGCAGCTCTCGACCAATGGAGCCGAACTCACCCGGGATCTTGCGAACCGATCGCTCGTCACCCGCATCAGGAAACGTCCCGAGGGATACGAATGGAGGAAATACCCGGAAGGGAACTTGGAGGCCCATGTCATCAAAAGCCAATCGTTCTATCTGGGATGCGTCTTTTCGATTCTCAGGAACTGGAGTTTGAAAGGCAGGCCCACCACGATGGAATCACGGCATGACTTCCAAGGATGGTGCCGATCACTCGACGGCATAGTCCAGATGTGCGGACTGAAACCCCTTCTCGACGGCCACAGGGAGCAGCAGCAGCGCACGGCGAACCCGGACTTGCAATGGCTCAGGGAGATCATCCTCGCTACGAAAAAGAGCCAGCACGGGCGCGAGCTTTACACCCATGACCTTGTGAATATCGCCGAGGATCACGGTATCGCGTTTCCCGGAAATCCGTTCTCGAAAGACGAGCCGACGATACGCGCCGGACGAATCCTAGGGAAGGTTTTCAGGGATGCGGATGGCGACGAGATCGAGGTGGATGGATTCACTTTCCAGCGGAATGAATCGGCAGATTACTCGGAAAATGGACAAGGCCGAACCGTCAAAAAATACACCATCAAAAAACCATGAATCCCTTATCCCCCGCGTTCCCCGCGTTCACTACTTCTTTCTGGGAAAGCTACACAGTTCCAAAAGTGTGTAGCTATTCAGGGAAGTTCTATCCAACGCGGGGAACGCGGGAGAAATCTCAAACCCTTATTCTACAATGAAAGGCCATCCAACAATAATTACGGACACCCGCGAGCAGCTCGCTTTGGAATTTCTTCACCTACCATCGGAGCGCGGAACCCTGCAATCCGGGGATTACAGCATCAAAGGGCTTGAAGCAGATTTCAGCATCGAGAGGAAATCCGTTCCCGATTTGATTGGCTCAGTGACCCGAGGCCGGGAGCGTTTCGAGAGGGAGCTTCACAGATTACGTGGATTCGATTTTACTAGGATTCTAGTAATTGGCGAACCCTACGAAGTTGCGCGAACCGCTCAGAATCCCAAGGCCATCTTCTCTTCATTAACCGCCTTTGAATGTCGGTGGAAAATACCTGTGGTCTGGGAACCTGACCCGGCTACCGCCGCAAGACTGGTCGAACGCTGGGCATGGTTCTACGCATCACAGCGAAGCAGGGCGACAGGCAAGAAAGAACCCTGTCCTATTCCCGCCGCAACTGTCCAAGGCCGAACCAGAGACATTCTCGCAGCATCAAATCCCCTCGCATCATCGAAGCCATGAACGCCATCCATCACGCACTCACCACCGCCTCAATCCTAATCCCGCTCACTCGGATCCTATGGAACCTCATCACCCGCCGCATCCTCACAAAGGTATGACTACACCTCGACGTAGAAGAATTGAATCGCCGCTTCGCCGAAGTAATGCGGACAGATGGATGGTGAATCTAAGCACCCAGATGAACGCCGCTTGTGATGCTT